>Ga0209656_10000042_pt1 | contig 88859 bp, 80 predicted proteins | sample BogFormECP12_OM2_FD_188239 | JGI IMG/M metagenome (GOLD analysis project Ga0209656, IMG submission 188239) | Bog forest soil microbial communities from Calvert Island, British Columbia, Canada - ECP12_OM2 (SPAdes) (version 2) | ecosystem: Environmental > Aquatic > Freshwater > Wetlands > Bog ...
ATGACTTTCGAAGACACACTGGCAACATGGCTGGTCAAGCAGCGATGGTTCGCAGGCAAGGGGCGCACCGTCCATGACCTCGCGGTCGTGGCCGACACCGAGATCATCCCCGGCGACCCGGGCCTGCGGCACCTGCTCGTCACCGTCTCGCACGGCGCGACCTCGGATTGCTACCAGCTGTTCATCGGCTCTCGCGCGCGGCTCCCGGCCCGGCTGCGGCATGCGCGGATCGGCACGCACGAGGGCCTGCAGATCTATGACGGCCTGCACGACTCGGCGCTGACCCGGACGCTGCTCGACGCGATCGTCGATGACCGGACCGTCGGCATGCTGCGGTTCTGCCGGATCCCCGGGGCCGAGATTTTTTGGGATTCTGGGGGTTCTCGGGACGAACCCGGTCTGGACAGCCTGGTGCTCACCGGCGAGCAGAGCAACACCAGCCTGGTGTTCGGCGAGTCGGCCATCTTCAAGGTGTTCCGCCGGGTCACCCCGGGACCGAACCCCGACCTGGAGGTGGCCTCGGCCCTGGCCAAGCTGGGCTCGTCGCACATCGCCGAGCCCTACGGCTGGGTCGAGACCAGGATGGACGGCGCGACCACGGTGCTCGCCATCTTGTCCCGGTACCTTCGCGCGGCCTCGGACGGCTGGTCGCTGGCCGCGACCAGCGTGCGCGACCTGTACGCGACCGAAGGGGCCCGCGCGGCCGAGGCCGGCGGCGACTTCGCCGGCGAGGCCGAACGGCTCGGTGCGGCCACCGCGCAGGTCCACCAGGACCTAGCCGAGGCGTTCGGCCGCTCCGAACTCGAGCCCGAGGCCATCCGCGAGCTGGCCGAGCAGATGTACCGGCGGCTCGACATCGCCATCGCGACCGTGCCCGAGCTGGCCAGGTACGCCGACAAGATCGGCGACGCGTACTCTCACCTGGCCAAGCTGATCGAGCCGACGCCTGCTCAGCGCGTGCACGGCGATTACCACCTGGGCCAGGTCATGCGGACCCAGACCGGCTGGGTCGTGCTGGACTTCGAGGGCGAGCCCGCCAGCCCGCTGGCCCAGCGCCGCGCCCGGTCCTCCCCGCTGCGGGACGTGGCCGGCATGCTCCGCTCGTTCGACTACGCGGCCCGGCACCAGCTGCTTACCCACCCGGACGCGGCCAGCCTCGCGCCTAAGGCGAGCGACTGGGTCCGGCGCAACAGCGACGCGTTCTGCGCCGGCTACGCCGCGGCCGGCGGTCTGGATCCAGCCGAGAATTCGGTGCTGCTTCGTGCCATGCTGCTGGATAAGGCGGTGTACGAGGTCATCTACGAGGCCAGGCACCGCCCGACCTGGATCCCCATTCCGCTAGAGTCCATTGCCGAGTCGTAGACCCCACAGATGATCGAGTTGCCGCCATGACACAACCTGAAGTCAGCCTGGGCGAGATCGAACGGATCGTCGCGGGACATCATCACGACCCGCATTCGGTGCTCGGGGCGCACCCCGGCCCGGACGGGGTGATCATCCGCGCGCTCCGCCCGCTGGCCACGTCGGTGACGGCCGTCCTCGACGACGGCCGCAGGCTCCCCATGACGCATGAACACCAGGGCGTGTTCGCGGTCACGGTGCCGGACGAGAAGGTGCCCGGCTACCGGATCGCCGCCACCTACGAGGACTTCCACGGATCCGAGGGCGTGGACGAGGTCCGCGACGATCCGTACCGCTACCTGCCGACGCTGGGCGAGTTCGACCTGTACCTGATCGGCGAGGGCAGGCACGAGGAGCTGTGGCGCGTGCTCGGCGGGCACGTCCGCGAGGTCGGCCAGGCCACCGGGACCGCCTTCGCCGTCTGGGCGCCGAACGCCCACGGTGTCCGCGTTACCGGCGACTTCAACTACTGGGACGGCAGCGCGTACCCGATGCGCTCGCTCGGCGGCTCCGGCGTGTGGGAGCTCTTTGTGCCGGGCATCACCGACGGCGCCAGGTACAAGTACGCCATCTGCGGCCCGGACGGGGTGTGGCGGGAGAAGGCCGACCCGATGGCCAACGCCGCCGAGCGGCCGCCCGCTACCGCGTCGGTGGTGTTCACCTCGCGGTACACCTGGAACGACCAGGACTGGGTGACGGCGCGGGCCGAGCGCCAGCCGGTGCACGAGCCGATGAGCATCTACGAGGTGCACCTCGGCTCCTGGCGGCCGGGCCTGTCCTACCGTGAGCTGGCCGTTCAGCTTACCGAGTACGTCGTAGACCTCGGCTTCACGCACGTGGAGTTCCTGCCCGTCGCCGAGCACCCGTTCGGCGGCTCCTGGGGCTACCAGGTCACCTCGTACTACGCGCCGACGGCGCGGTTCGGCAGCCCGGACGACTTCCGGTACCTGGTCGACGCGCTGCACCAGGCCGGCATCGGCGTGATCATCGACTGGGTGCCCGCGCACTTCCCGCGGGACGAATGGGCGCTGGCGCGGTTCGACGGCACCCCGCTTTACGAGCATTCCGACCCGCGCCTCGGCGAGCAGCCCGACTGGGGCACGCTCGTCTTCAACTTCGGGCGCACCGAGGTGCGCAATTTCCTGGTCGCCAACGCCGTCTACTGGCTGGAGGAATTCCACGTCGACGGGCTGCGCGTCGACGCGGTGGCCTCCATGTTGTACCTGGACTACTCGCGCAAGGACGGCGAGTGGATACCCAACAAGTACGGCGGCCGGGAAAACCTGGCCGCGATCTCGTTCCTGCAAGAGGTCAATGCCACCACGTATAAGCGGGTCCCCGGCATCACGATTATTGCCGAGGAGTCAACCTCCTGGCCTGGGGTTTCCCGGCCGGTTTACCTGGGCGGGCTCGGATTCGGCTTCAAGTGGAACATGGGCTGGATGCACGACACGCTCTCCTATATGAGCCAGGATCCCATCTACCGCCAGTACCACCACAACGAGATGACATTCTCCATGATCTACGCGTTCACGGAGAACTTCATCCTGCCGTTGTCACACGACGAGGTGGTGCACGGGAAAGGCTCGCTCATCGGCAAGATGCCGGGCGACGAATGGCGCCGGTTCGCCGGGCTGCGCACGCTGCTGGCCTACATGTGGGCGCACCCCGGCAAGCAGCTGCTGTTCATGGGGTCGGAATGGGGCCAGATCAGCGAGTGGTCCGCGGACAACGGGCTCGACTGGTGGGTGCTCGACTTCGAGGTCCACCAGGGCGTGCAGCAGTTGTCCCGCGACCTGAACGCGACCTACCGGCAGACCCCCGCGCTGTGGCAGCTCGACTCCGCACCGGAGGGGTTCAGCTGGATCGACGCCAACGACGCCCAGGGCAACACGCTGTCCTTCCTGCGGTGGTCCGAACTGCCCGGCCCCGCCGCCGACGGGGGCGCTGACGAGCCGGTCGATCAGGACGAGCGCGGCGTGATCGCCTGCATCGCCAACTTCTCCGCGTTGCCGCACCTGAAGTACAAGATCGGCCTGCCCCGGGCGGGCCGCTGGCGCGAGGTCCTCAACACCGACGCGGTCAGCTACGGCGGCAGCGGCGTCGGCAACCTGGGCCACATCGTGGCGGTGCCCGAACCCTGGCATGGCCAGCCGGCCTCCGCCACGATCACCCTCCCCCCGCTAGGCGTCCTCTGGCTCACCCCCGAGTCCTAACCGCCGGTCAGCTGGCGGCCCAGATGCCGCCGTCGACCGGGATGACGGCGCCGGTTATGTACGCCGACCCGCGGCCGCTCAGGAAGACCGCGACCCCGGCCATGTCGTCGGACCGCCCGATCCTCCCGAGCGGGGAGGCCGCCGCGATCTCGTCGCCGCGCGCGGCCAGGGTCGCCGCCATCATCTTCGACTCGAACGGGCCCGGGGCCACCGCGTTGACGGTGATGTGCCTCGGCCCGAGTTCCCGGGCCAGCACCCGGGTGAGCTGGTGCAGCCCGGCCTTGCTGGCCGCGTAGGAGTAGGTGTGGAACTCCGGCACCCGCAGCCCGTCGATGCTGCCGACGTTGATCACCCGGGCCGGGTCGTCGGCGGTGCCCGCCGCCTCGAGCAACGGCAGGAACGCCCGGGTCAGGTAGAACGGGGTCTTGAGGTTAAGGTCCACGACCTTGTCCCACCCGCTGGCCGGGAACTCCTCCAGGGGCGCGCCCCAGTTGGTGCCGGCGTTGTTGACCAGGACGTTCACGCACTCCTCGGACCGGCCGACCTCGGCGGCCAGCCGCAGGCACTCCTCCTCGCGGGACAGGTCAGCGGGCACCGAGAGCACGACACCGTAGTTGGAGAGCTCGGCGACCGCCTTCTCGCCCGCCTCGGCCTTGCGCGAGCTGATGTAGACCGACGCGCCGGCCTCCAGCAGGCCGCGCGCCATCATCAGGCCGATCCCGCGGGTCCCGCCGGTGACCACGGCCACTTTGCCGGTCAGATCGAACAGGTACACGGGACCTCCGAGTCAGTCAGCCGAGCAGTCACCGGCGCAGGCAGCACGAGGCTGTCCGGCCCGGATCCGGTCAGTCGCGGGCCTTCGAGGCATTGTAGGCCCCGCATGCCCCCGTGCATCAGGCCCCGCTGCCGACATAGCCCCGGGTGACCGTGCGGGCCAGGATCCCGAGCGTGGCCCGTAGCGCGCCCTCGGAGATAATCGGGAAGATGCCGGCCTCCTGCCAGTGCGGGTGGATCGATGACCAGTCGTAGTACGAGGTGACCAGCGTGCCCTCGTCCGCGGCGGGCTCGAGCCGGTATCCGTAGACGTGGCCGATCACCGGCCGGATCTTGCCGGTGACCGTCCAGGCGATCTCCCGGTCCGGCACCAGTGCCGTGATGGTCACGGTGACGTCGTACCGCCCCAGCGGATAGTCGTTCAGCGCCTCGCGGTCCATGTGGACCGCGAAGGTGTCGCCGACGGCGGTCACCGGCGCCCCGGCTGCGCCCATCAGCATGCCCGAACTGTCGATCGCCACATGTCCCTGCGGATCACACAGCACCCGGAAGATCGCCGCCGGGTCGGCCTCGATCATCCGCTGGACTTCCAGCCGCTCGCCTGTCATCTGCTCATCGTCCCACCACCGTCCGCTCCTTTCCTGACCGATGAGCCAGTCCGGCGGGTCGGCGCACGCTGACCGCCCCAGGATTCCGCGCAGGGTGACCGTGCGCTTGGCCGGGAGCACGGTGCCGGCCCGGATCTCGGTCACGGGTTCCCTCGCTTGCGGACGCCCGGGCCGCGGCGCAACCGGTGCTGCCAGCACGCGGTGTGCCAGTGCCTGCGCTCCTCGACCCCGACGCCACCGGCCATCCGGGCCCCGTCGGCGGGCCAGGCCACCACGTGCGGGGTCCCGGGCACGATCTCCTGGTCACATCCCGGGCAGCGGTACGCCTTCGCCGATCCCGCGCCCGGGATCCGGCGGACGACCCAGTCCCCGTCCGGGCATGACTCGACGCGCTCGGGCCCAGGCACGGGGTCGGTGGGGCCGGAGCGGTCGCGGCGGATGCGGCGCGGGCTCACGCCTGTCAAGGCTATTGCGCTTAACACAGTAGAGTTACCGGACGTGCGGCTCGTCATCGCCAGGTGCAGCGTCGATTACGTCGGCAGGCTCACCGCCCATCTCCCTGAGGCCCTGCGCCTGCTCATCGTCAAGGCGGACGGCTCGGTGCTCGTGCACTCCGACGGCGGCTCGTACAAGCCGCTGAACTGGATGTCACCGCCGTGCCGGCTCACCGAGGAGCCGGGCCGGTGGTCCGTCACCAACAAGACCGGCGAGACGCTCGCCATCACCCTCACCGAGGTGCTCAGCGATACCTCGGTCGACCTCGGCGTCGACCCGGGGCTGGTCAAGGACGGCGTCGAGGCGCACCTGCAGGAGCTGCTCGCCGTCCAGCTCGGCCTGCTCGGCGAGGGCTGGCGGCTGGTCCGGCGCGAGTACCCGACCCCGATCGGCCCGGTCGACCTGATGTGCCGGAACGAGGCGGGCGAGAGCGTCGCCGTGGAGATCAAGCGGCGCGGCGAGATCGACGGGTCCAATTTTACCGAAGGTACCGCTTCGGGGGGAGGTGCCCATGTGGCGGTGGAGGTCAAGCGCCACGCCGGTATCGACGCCGTAGAGCAGTTGACCCGCTACCTAGAGCTACTGAATCGGGATCCACTGCTACGTCCGGTTACAGGAGTACTCGCCGCGCAGACAATCCGCCCGCAAGCCAGGACCCTGGCCGAAGACCGCGGCATCCGCTGCGTAGTTCTGGACTACGACGCCATGCGCGGGATCGAACGCGAGGACACGCTGTTCTAGCGCAGGACATAGCGCGGCGCGGCCGGATTCTGTGCTTACCAGCCCTCTGGAGAGGTTTTACCATCCGCCTTAGCAGTGGTACAAGGGCGGGTCCGTGTGGCTACTTCGGTGGCAGGGTGGTGTCGGAGTTCGCGACCGGCGCTCGCCGGGACCTTCGCCTCTATGAGAGACCTGACCGGGGTGATGACCTGTAGGCGTCGCTTTCATACGCGTTGATCTAGCTGGAGGGGCGCACTGTGGCGCAAGACGGCGACTCAGACTTCAACGGCCGGATCGACTGGATCCAGATCGACCTCGGCAAGGACGCGCAAGACGCCGACCACCTCATCTCGGCAGAAGAGCGGTACCACATCAAGGTGGCCCCCCAGTAGCAACACGACCCCAGGCGGCGGCGTGCCCGTCGTCCACGGCACAGACCGCCGGAAGATCCCGGCGCGCCGCCTGTCCATGCTGCCGCACTCCAGAACATGTCCGCCTCTGCCAAGCCGGTGACGACGGCGGCAGCGGCGCCCTGGCCCCGTGCGGCAGGGAATCATTGCGCCGGGAGGGACCGGCGGATCCTCAAGCCCTCGAGGATCAGGAGAGTCCCCCCGACCAGGCCCCAGGCGCCGATCGCCGCAGTGACCAGACGGGGATCGCCCGAGCCGGCAAACAGCACGATAACCCCGAGCACGATCTCGACCGAGCCAAGCGCCAAGCCACCGAAGGTCCACCATCGCCCGGTCCTCCGCTCGACCTCGAACGCACCGGCCAGCCGAAGCGCCCCTGTCAGGATCACCGCCACGCCAAGAACATCCAGCAGGAGCTGAGTCGACGCGACGGGTTGCAGGACGTGGCGGAGCAGCACCAGCATCCCGGCCACCAGGCCGACCATCCCGGCCGCTAGGCCCAACCGGGAGCCGCGCTTCCACCGGGTCCGTAGCGCCCAGGCGATCGTGACGACGGCGCTGATCAGCCAGTAGATCCCAAGGAAGTTAACCAGCGCCGCCCGGTGGCTTCCAGTGACGGTGACCAGGACCCCGAGCATCACGGCGACCCCGCCGCGGATCGCCGGGATCCACCAAAAGCGCCGGGCCTGGGCACCGCCACCGCCCACACTGATCGGATCCGCGCCACTGGCCATCCGGCCCATGTCGGACATCTGAGCTCGTTAACTCGTTAACGGTTACAGGATGAACTCGAAGCTGAACAGTCCCTCCGGTGTCCGGCCTGTCGCGCACTTGAAACGAAGCAAGGTACCGTGCCCGGCCTCATGAAATGCATCACGATCTTTAGCCTCCACTCGGGGACCAGTAAACGCTAGCGGGATGAGGTGCCGTGATAACCGCGACACTGGATGATGTGACGAGCCGGAAGAAGAAAACGTGGCAGCAGGAACAATATGCAGGGTGATTGCTCGCCGTAGTGGCAGGGCTATGAACGCCGGAACAGCAGGCGTGCGACCTCCCCGAACGGCATGATCAGGTATACCGCCAGAGCGAAGTAAAACGCCACCGCCGCCCGGGGCGCGACGAGCCCGATCGCGATCACGTACCCCGATGATGGCGGGCAGAACTGTTCGGCGAACGTGACCGCCGGCCCCGTCCGGCACGGGGAGCTCCTTCCCGCGCGATTCCAGTCAGGTCATACAGCCGGGTCGGCCTCGTCGCCCGGGTCCGTTCTCTGCTGCTGGCCGCGGCGGACGGCGCCCAGCAGGATCCGCGCGCCGGCGCCCAGCAGGGCGAGGTCGCCGAGCATCTGGACCATGAGCACGATCCGGGCGGCCTCGGATCTGGGGACGATGTCGCCGAAACCCACGGTGGAGAAGACGGTCACGGTGAAGTACAAGGCATCGGTGCGGGTTAGCGGCTGGGTGAAGTCCGCCACGGACGCTTGTTCCATCACGTAGTACGTGGAGGCGAACACCAGCAGGTAGAGGGGAAGGATCAGGGCCAGCACCTCGACCGCTTTGACCTGCGGATAGCGCGAGCCAGTGATAGCTCTGACCTGCCACGCAGCGAGGCCGGCGAAGATCAGCAGGCCTGCCAGCACGCGCACCGCCGCGTTGACCCCCCAGCGCTGGTGCAGCGGAAGCTGGTAGTACAGAACCACCAGCAGCGTCGTGACCAGCAGACCGCGCAGCGCTGCCCGGGTCATGAGCCGCCTGCGCCTGGCCGGCGGCAGCTCCTCATAGAGATCACTGGTCATGGTCGTCCCTCCGCAGGTTTAGTGAGGGCGCCAACGCTAGCTCCTAGATCGTGATAGCTGGGCCCGTCCGGCCGGTGACCGGCCATCCCGGGTGGCGGCGGCCTTTAGATCTAAAGCGGCATCACGTCGACGCGCAAAGCAGCCATCTGGACCCGGCAGGCGACAAGCACTACTGAGATGCCCGCCATACCACGGACGCCGCGCCTCGGTCCAGGCGGCGCTGTCCCGCGCGGCGTTCACCCCCTACGCCGCGCTCCCTCGGCGGGCCCGGCCACGGTCGCGCGGGCGCAGCACGCCGGCCGCCGCGGTGACGACGAGCGCGAGGGCAGCCGGGACGAGCAGCGCGTCGCGCAGGCCCACGCCTGAGGCGATTGCGCCGATCGCGACCGGGCCGCTGAGCAGGCCCGAGTACGCCACCGCCGCGATCCGCCCGATGTTGTGGCCCGCGTGCCCTGGATCCAGCCGGGCGGCGGCGGTGACGATCTGCGGGAAGATCCCGGCCAGGCCCAGGCCGAGCAGCGCGAACCCGGCGATGGCCGCGGCCGGGGTGCCGATCAGCAGGCCCGCCGCAAGCCCGAGGCCGGCCACCAGGCCGCTGGCCCGGACGAGCCGCACCGGGCCGAACCGGGCGGCCAGGCGGTCGCCGACCGCCCGCCCGGCCGCCATCGTGACGGAGAACGCACCCAACGCCACCGCCGCGACTGCGGCCGACGAGCCGAGGTTGACGTGCAGGTAGACGGCGCTCCAGTCACCGGCCGAGCCCTCGCCGACCTGCCCGCACAGCGCCACCAGGCCTAGTATCCAGATCAATTGCAAGGGGTTTCGGAGAGGTCTGGGGCCATCGGGGTCTGGGGTGTCCCCAGGGGGCGCTGTGTCCCCCCGGGGCAGCACCGTCTGCCGCGGCGAGAGGGGCGGCGGGTCCGCGGGTCGCTGGGTCCGATCCGGCGTGGACCCGGGATCCACCGTTTCGGGGATCACCACGCGCGGGCCGGCCAGCAGGCCGAGGACGATCAGCGCTCCGGCGGTCACGGTGAACGTCGGCAGCGGGCTGATCCCCAGCCACGCCGATACGCCGCCGATCGCCGCGCCGGCCAGGCCGGCGATGCTGTAGCCGGCGTGCAGCGAGGACATGATGGGCCGCTCGTAGCCAAGCTCGAGCTGGGCGGCGCAGGCGTTCATCGACACGTCGAGCAGCCCGGCCATCGCCCCGTAGACGGCCAGCGTGGCCATCAGCGCCACGAGGTTGCGAGCCAGCCCGATGGGGACCAGCGCGGCCGGGTTCAGCACGCCCGCCACCCGCAGCACCCGGACCGCACCGAACCTATCGGCGATCCGCCCGCTCAGCGCCAGCGTCAGCACGCTACCCGCCGGGACCGCGAACAGGGCCACCCCCAGCCGCCCGTCGCCTAGGTGCAGCGACTCCTTGATGGCCGGCAGCCGGGCGGCCCACGTCGCCGTGGCGACCCCGAGCACGAAGAAGTAGCCGAAAATCGCGACCCTGGACTGACGCAGCTCAGGGCCCAGTTTGGCCAGGGTCACGCGCCGGATCCGACCAGGTGGGCGTTGACTGCCCGGGCCCGGTCGGCCAGCCCGGGCACTTCGGTGACGGCCACGCCGGCGGCCCGGAGCTGTTCGGCGCCGTCCCCGTCGGTGAACAGACGGGGCTCGCGCCAGGCGAAGACCACCCGCGGGATGCCCGCCGCCACGATGTGCTGGACGCAGGTCACCGGGCGCGACGCGCGGGCGCCGCAGGGCACCAGTGAGCTGTAGATGGTCGCGTGCCGCAGCCGCGAGTCGGAACCCGGCTTGCCGTGTGCCAGCTTACGGAGCGCCACCTCCTCGGCGTGATCCTGGTCCTCCTGCTCACGGGAGAACCCGGTGGCCAGCACCTCGCCGTCCTCGCTGACGATGACCGCCCCGACGGAAAAGGCAGAGCCCGACGGCGGGCACAGCCGCGACAGCTCCACCGCCCAGCGCAGGAACCGGTGATCCGGGCCGCCGGGGCCGAGCAGATAGCGGAGCAGCACCATCTCATCGACCCGCCGGACCTCCGCAAGAGTCATGGGGCTATTGGGGGAATTGGGGGCCGCGGTGGTACTGGGATCGAGGCCAGGAGGGAGGGGCGCGGAGGCGGGGACCGGCGCGGAGGCGGGGACCGGCGCGGAGGCGGGGACCGGCGCGGAGGCGGGGACCGGCGCGGAGGCGGGGACCGGCGCGGAGGCGGGGACCGGGGCGGAGGCGGAGACCGGCGCGGAGGCGGGGACCGGGGCGGGGCGCGGGAGGTCGAGGCGCGGGGCGGTCTTCGGGTCGGGGTCGGCGACGAAGAACGGGGCCACGGCGAGGTCGAGTTCATCGGCAAGATCGCGGGCCAGGAATTCCCCCAGGACCCGCGCACCGCCTTCCACCAGGACACGCAGTACGCCTCGTTCGGCCAAATCGGTAAGGACGAGATCGAGGGAGAGCGGGTTACCGGCGTCAATGAGTACGGCGGTGTCCGCTAGCCGCGCGCGGGCGCGGCCGATCGCGGGGGTGGCGCAGTACACCAGGCGGAGCGCGCCGGGGGCGAAGAAACGGGCCTGGGGATCGAGGTCGCCGGTGGCGGTGAGGGTGACCCGGGCCGGGTGCTCAGGGAGGCCGTGAGCCGCGCGCCGGGCGCTGCGGCGCGGGTCCCTGATCAGCAGCCGCGGATTGTCCTTGCGGACCGTCTGAGCGCCGACCAGGATGGCGTCGCAGCCCGCCCGGACCTCGTCCACGCGGTCCAGGTCGGCGGGGCCGGACAGGATCAAGCGCCGTGGGCTCGCGTCGTCCAGGTAGCCGTCGGCCGAGGTGGCGCAGGACAGGAGAACGTAGGGACGTGGCGGCACGCACCCAGCGTAGCTTCGGGGACAGAGCGGTGCTTTACTGGTCAGCGATGCTTGAGACACTAAATCCGGCGACCGGGGAAGTGCTGGCCACCTTCCCCGTGCATGGGAGCCGCGAGGTCGAGGCCGCCGTGGCTCAGGCCCGCGAGGCCGCGGTGTGGTGGGCCGGGCTCGGCTGGTCCGGCCGGCGGCTCCGGCTGCTCGCCTGGAAGTCGCACCTGACCAGGTACATGAACCGGCTGGCCCAGCTCGTGCACGACGAGACCGGCAAGCCGCTCGACGACGCCAAGCTCGAGATCATCCTGGCCATCGTGCACATCGACTGGGCCGCCCGGCATGCCCGCCGGGTGCTGCGCCCGCGCCGGGTGCGCAGCGGGCTCGCGGCCATCAACCAGGCGTCCACGGTGGAATACCAGCCGCTGGGCGTGGTCGGCGTGATCGGGCCGTGGAACTACCCGGTGTTCACCCCGGTGGGCTCGATCGCGTACGCGCTGGCGGCCGGGAACGCGGTCGTGTTCAAACCGTCGGAGCTGACCCCCGCGACCGGGGACTGGCTGGTCCGGTCGTTCGGCGAGGCGCTGGACATCTTCGGGGCATCGCAGCCGGTGTTCCAGCTGGTCACCGGGCCCGGTTCCACCGGGGATGCACTGGCGCGCAGTGGCGTCGCCAAGATCGCCTTCACCGGCTCCGCGGCTACCGCGCGCAAGGTGATGGCAGCCGCCGCGGACACCCTCACCCCGGTCCTGGCCGAGTGCGGCGGCAAGGACGCCCTGCTGGTGAGCGCCGACGCCGACCTGGACGCGGCCGCCGACGCCGCCGCGTGGGGCGCGATGTCCAACGCCGGGCAGACCTGCATCGGGATCGAGCGCGTCTACGTCGCCGACGCGGTGTACCACAGCTTTCTCGAGCGGCTGACTTCCCGCGTCTCCGGGCTGCGGCCGGGGTTCGACCGCGAGGCCTCCTACGGGCCGATGACGCTGCCGTCGCAGCCGGAGGTCGTGGCCAAGCACGTGGCGGACGCGCTGGCCCGGGGCGGGCACCAGGTGTGGGGGGAAGGGGAGGTGGGTGGGGGCCCGGATTCTGTGGCGCCACCGTACGTGCGGCCGGTGATCTTGACGGATGTGCCGGAGCATTCGGCGGCGGTGACCGAGGAGACGTTCGGGCCGACCGTGACGGTGACGCCGGTGGTGAGCCTGGCCGAGGCGGTCTCGTTGGCCAACGCGGGGCGCTACGGGCTGGGGTCGGCGGTGTTCGCTCGCGATCGTTCGGCGGCCATGGCGGCGGCACGGTCGCTGCGGTCCGGGATGACCTCGGTCAACTCCGTGCTCGGGTTCGCGATCGTGCCGGCGCTGCCTTTTGGCGGCGTGGGCGAGTCCGGTTTCGGGCGGATTCACGGGGCGGACGGGCTGCGCGAGTTCACCCGGCCCAAGGCCATCACGCGTCAGCGGATGCGGCCGCTGATCAACCTCACGTCTTTTGGGCGGACCGACCGGGATATGCGCCGCATCGTCACTTTGGTTACCTTGCTGCACGGCAGGCTCTACCGGCCCCGGAGATCTCGCGGGGCGCGCTAGCTGCGAGCCCTGTTGCCCGCGATCACCATGGCGTCGACGGGATCGGCGGGATCGATCGCGGCCAGGGGCGCCCGGCCGGCGATGAGATCGGCAGCGCGTTCGGCGATCGCGATCGTGGGCGCGTTAGTGTTCCCCCGCGGCACGACCGGCATCACCGACGCGTCGACCACCCGCAGCCCGGACACGCCGCGGACCCGGAGCTCGGGGTCGACCACGCTGTTCCACCGCGACTCACCGCCCATCGCGCAGGTGCCGACCGGGTGGTAGAGGGTCACCACGCTGCTCCGGACGTACGCCAGGAGTTCGAGGTCGGAGCGGATGTGCGCGCCCGGGGCCAGCTCGCTGGTGCAGATCGCGGCCATCGGCTTGGCCGTCATGAACTCCCTGGCCATCTTCAGCCCCGCGGCCAGCGCCCGGCTGTCCCGGTCGTCGGACAGGTAGCCGGGGTCGATGGCCGGGCGGTGGCTGGGGTCGGCGCTGCGCAGCCTGATCCGCCCCCGGCTGGCCACGTCGACCAGGCCGACCAGTACCGTCATCGCACGCTGGGCCGGGTCGGCCAGGCCCTGGTTTTGGTACGGGGCGGGGAGAACATGTAGCTGCAGGTCTGGTGCGGGCAGCCCGGCCTCGGAGTGCGCGAAACCGCCCGACTCCGCCACGTTGCTCGTCAGCGGGCCGCGGTGAGTCAGCCGCCAGCGCAGCACGTTCGCGTTGCCGCTCTTCTCCCACAGGCCGCGGACCTGCGGCGTGGACCAGACGACCGGCAGCACCGGGTGGTCGCTGAGGTTCACGCCGACTCCGCGGCTGTCCACCACCACGTCGATGCCGTGCTCGATCAGGTGCTCGGCCGGGCCGACGCCGGACAGCAGCAGCAGCTGAGGGCTGTTGATCGCGCCGCCGGACAGGATGACCTCGGCGTCGGCGCGGGCGGTCACGGGCTCGCCGTGGTGCAGGTAGCTCACGCCGGTGGCCTGGCCGCCTTCGATAATCACCTTGGTGACCAGGGCGCCGGTGTGGACGGTGAGGTTGGGCCGGGACATGGCCGGGTGCAGGTAGGCGGTGGCGGCCGAGCACCTTTGGCCATGGCGCTGGGTCCGCTGGTACCAGCCGACGCCGTCCTGGCGCGGCCCGTTGAAGTCGTCGTTGGCCGCCGCGCCCTGCTCCTTGGCCGCCGCGATGAACGCCTCGCAGGCTTGTGACTTGTACCGGGGATCAGTGACCGCCAGCGGGCCGCCCGTGCCGTGGTAGGCGGAGGCTCCCCGCGAGTTGTCCTCGGCCCGGCGGAAGTAGGGCATCAGGTCCTCGTAGCCCCAGCCGGTGCAGCCGTACTCGTCCCGCCAGGTCTGGAAGTCGTGGCGGTTGCCGCGGATGTAGATCATCGCGTTGAGAGAGGACGAGCCGCCGAGGACCTTGCCCCGCGGCCAGTAGATGGACCGGCCGGCCGCGCGGTGCTGCGGGACGGTCAGGTAGTTCCAGTCGTATTCGGTCTGGAACAGCCTGTTCAACGCGGCGGGGACGCGAATCTCGTCGACGTCGTCAGCCGGCCCCGCTTCCAGCAGCAGGACGCTGACAGCGGGATCGGCGGACAGGCGCGCCGCCAGGACGCAGCCCGCGCTTCCGGCGCCGACGATGACGTAGTTATACACGGCGGTCTTCTCCTGTTCCCGGGGTACAGGGAACAATAACGTGCCGTGCTTATGGCCGGGGTCAGCGCGGGTAGTCCGGGGTGCGGCGGGCCCCGAGAACCGCCGGACCCAGACGTCGGTGATGGTTACCGTGCGTATCTGACGGGCTCGCTATGTCAGATACGCACGGTAACAGCGCGACCGTTCGGGCCGCGGGTCAGAGAGGTTCGCTCACTGGTTCCCTTAGGGTGGGTTCATGTCGCGTAACCGCAGCGAAAAACCCGTGGTGCTGTCCCGCATCTACACGCGCACCGGCGACGACGGCAGTACCGCGCTCGCCGACGGCAGCCGCACCGCCAAGACCGACTCGCGCCTCGCCGCCTACGCCGACGTGGAGGAAGCGAACTGTGCCATCGGCATGGCGATTACCTTCGGTAATCTCCCGGCCGATATATCGAGGCTGCTTTCCCGGGTGCAGAACGAACTCTTCGACGTCGGCGCCGACCTAGCCAACCCGGTGTCCGACACGCCGCCGCCCTATCCGCCGCTGCGGGTCGACGAGGCCTACATCACCCGGCTGGAGAACGAGTGCGACTCGTACAATTCCGAGCTGCCGACGCTACGGAGCTTCCTGCTGCCGGGCGGCAGCCCGGGAGCGACGCTGCTGCACATGGCGCGAACCGTCACCCGCCGGGCCGAACGCAGCACGTGGACCGCGGTCGGCGAGCACGGCGACTCGGTGAGCCCGCTGCCCGCCCGTTACCTGAACCGGCTGTCCGACCTGCTGTTCATCCTCGCCCGCCAGGCCAACGCGGGCCACGACGACGTCCTGTGGAAGCCAGGCGGCGAACGCAGCTGAACGTTTCAGAGGGCTCCGCCTAGGTGGGAGCCGGGCGGAGCGGCCTCGAGCCAAGAGAGCAGGCCGGTGAGTGCCGCCTCGCCCAGGGCCAGCTCGACGGTCCCGCCGCCCAGGGTGCCGGGCGAACCCGGATTACCGGCCGAACCCGGAGCACCGCCTGAGCCATGAGCACCGCCTGAGCCATGAGCACCGCCCGAGCCATGAGCGCCGCCTGAGCCATGAGCACCGCCTGAGCAATGAGCACCGCCGCCGGGGGCCGACGGGCCAAGCTGGCTGCCGTCCTCGGCGAGCTTGCATTCCACCACGATCATGCCGGGCCCCAGGCTGGCTGCCTCGGCGTCACTGGGCAGGCGGCGGGACACCACGGTCAGGGCGTGCCGGGGGAAGACCTCGTCCGGCCGCATCGAGAGCCCGAAGATGCCGAACCAGCACAGCTCCTCGCGCTGGTAGGACGCCAGGCCAAGACGCCAGGGACTGTTTCCCTTGCGTAGGCCGCACTCCACCGTGCCGCCGCCGCGCTCGAGCAGGAACCTGCGGGCGGCGATGCTGGCGGCGGCCACGACCAGGATGACCAGGAAGGCGGCGAAGAGCCAGGCCGCATCAAGCGCCAGCGCTCCGCCCACTGAAAGTTAGGCCTGGTCGCCTGCGGCCCGTAGCAGCGCCTTGGCGTACTTGGCCTCGGGGCTATCCTCCGCGGTCGGGCTGGCTTCGGCGAGCGCGGAGGCCAGCTCTTCCCGGGTGACCTCTACGTCGACGTCCTGGCCGAGCTGGGCCTGGGCGGCCAGGATCGACACCTGGTCGTCGGCCACGGACAGGAACCCGCCGCTGACCGCCGCCTTCACCCTGGACTCCTCGGTGACGATCTCGACCAGGCTGCCCTCGGCCAGGATGCCGAACACCGGAGCGCGCCCGGTGAGCACCCCGATGTCGCCCTCGGTGGTCTTGGCGATCACCGTACTGGCCTCCCCCGACCACAGCTCGCGGTCCGGGATGACCAGCGCTACCTGCAAGGTCACCGCTCCATCCCCTTGGCCTTCGTCTCCACGTCCTCGATCCCGCCGACCATGTAGAACGCCTGCTCGGGCAGGTTGTCGTACTTGCCCTCGGCGATCGCCTTGAACGAGGAGATCGTCTCCTCAAGCGGTGTGAAGACACCCGGCTGGCCGGTGAACTGCTCGGCCACGTACATGGGCTGGGACAGGAACCGCTCGATCCGCCTGGCCCGCTGCACCACGACCTTGTCCTCTTCGCCGAGTTCGTCGACGCCGAGGATGGCGATGATGTCCTGCAGTTCCTTGTACCGCTGCAGGATCTGCTGTACCTCGCGGGCTACGTCGTAGTGCTCCTGGCCGACGTACCTGGCGTCCAGGATCCGTGAGGTGGAGTCTAGCGGGTCCACGGCCGGGTAGATCCCCTTCTCGGTGATCTCCCGGGACAGCACCGTGGTCGCGTCCAGGTGGGCGAACACGGTGTGCGGCGCCGGGTCGGTGATGTCGTCGGCGGGCACGTAGATCGCCTGCATGGAGGTGATCGAGTGACCGCGGGTCGAGGTGATCCGCTCCTGCAGCTGGCCCATCTCGTCGGCCAGCGTCGGCTGGTAACCGACGGCCGAGGGCATCCGGCCCAGCAGCGTCGACACCTCGGAGCCGGCCTGGGTGAAGCGGAAGATGTTGTCGATGAACAGCAGCACGTCCTGCTTCTGCACGTCGCGGAAGTACTCGGCCATGGTCAGCGCCGACAGCCCGACGCGCAGCCGGGTACCCGGCGGCTCGTCCATCTGGCCGAACACCAGCGCGGTGTCGTTGATGACGCCGGACTCCGTCATCTCGAGGAACAGGTCGTTGCCCTCGCGGGTGCGCTCCCCCACTCCGGCGAACACCGAGACGCCGCCGAAGTTCAGGGCCACGCGGCGGATCATCTCCTGGATCAGCACGGTCTTGCCGACCCCGGCCCCGCCGAACAGCCCGATCTTGCCGCCCCGGACGTACGGGGTCAGCAGGTCGAGGACCTTGATGCCGGTGGTGAACATCTCGGTCCTCGGCTCGAGCTGGTCCAGCGGCGGGGGGTCGCGGTGGATCGGCCACCGCTCGGTGATGTTCAGGGAGGAGGTGGGCACGTCGAGCGTCTCGCCGAGGGCGTTGAACACGTGCCCCTTGGTGACATCGCCGACTGGCACCTCGATCGGCGCGCCGGTGTTGGTCACCTCGGCGCCGCGGACCAGGCCGTCCGTGGGCTGCATGGAGATGGCGCGCACGAGGTCGTCACCCAGGTGCTGCTCCACCTCCAGTGTCAGCAGCCGCGTGTCGTCGCCGATCGTGACCTCGGTGTGCAGCGCGTAGTAGATCTCCGGCAGCTGGTCCGCGGGGAACTCGACGTCCACGACGGGGCCGATGATCCGCGCGACACGGCCGACGCCCCTGGCGGCTTCGCCGCTCTCGGCTGAGTTTTCAACGGTCGCGGTCATGTGTCCCTCACTCACTCGTTGTGCTTGCGTCGGCGAGCGCGTTGGCGCCGCCGACGATCTCGCTGATTTCCTGGGTGATCTCGGCCTGCCGGGCGTTGTTCGCCTGACGCGTCAGCGTCTCGAGCAGATCACCCGCGTTGTCGGTGGCCGCCTTCATCGCGCGCCGCCGCGAGGCCAGCTCGGCGGCCGCCGCCTCCAGCATGGCGTAGAAGATCCGGCTCGCCACGTACTGTGGCATCAGGGCGTCGAGCACCTCGGCCGGTCCAGGCTCGAACTCGTACTGCGGCAGCGGCCCGGACGGGTGTTCCTCTTCGGTCTCCTCGATCTGCAGCGGCAGGATCCTGCGGACCGCGGGCCGCTGCGTCAGCATGGAGACGAACTCGGTGCTGACCAGGTGGATCTCGTCCACGCCGTCGCCTTCGGCGCCGTCCTGGCCGGCATTGAACGCCTCGATCAGCGTGGTGGCGATCTGCTGCGCGTCCCGGTACCTCGGCGCGGCGGAGAAACCGCTCCAGGATTCCGCGACGTCAAGCTCGCGGAACCGGTGCCAGGCGATGCCCTTACGGCCGGCCACGTACAGGACCGGCTCGATGCCCCGGTCGCGCAGCAGCTGCCGCAGCCGGGCCGACTCACGCAGCACGTTGGCGTTGAAGGCGCCGGCGAAGCCCTGGTCGCTGGTCAAGATCAGCACCGCGGCCCGCGACGGGTTCTCCGGCTCCTCGGTGAACGGGTGGTTGATCGTGGTCGAACGGCTGATCACTGCCTCCACCGCGCGGGTGAGCTCCCGCGCGTACGGCTCGGCCGCGCGCATCTGCTGCTGCGCCCTGACGATCCGCGACGACGCGATCAGCTCCTGCGCACGGGTGATCTTGGCGATGGACTGGACCGAGCTGATCCGCCGCCTGACCAGACGAAGCTGGGCTCCCATGGACTACTTCTTCTCGGTGTTCTCGGGCTGGGGTGGGTTCCGCCTGGCGATTTTCTCCTGGCCCTCGTCCTCCAGCGCCTCGGCCGGCTCGTCTTCGCCACTGAGCAGCGCGCCGGAGCTGGTCTCGAAGACCTTGCGGAACTCCCCGACCGCGTCCTTGAGCGCGGCGATGGTGTCCTCGCTCAGGTCGAGCGTTTCCCTGATCGTCTGCAGGATGCCGGCGTGCTGTCGCCTCAGGTACTCCAGGAACTCGCTCTCGAACCGGCTGACGTCCTCGATCGGTACGTCGTCCAGGTAGCCGTTGCCGCCGGCCCAGATCGACACCACCTGGTTTTCGACCGGGAACGGGTCGTACTGCGGCTGCTTGAGCAGTTCGACCAGCCGCGCGCCCCGGTCGAGCTGCGCCCGGGAGGCCGCGTCCAGGTCGGAGGCGAACGCGGCGAACGCCTCCAGGTCGCGGTACTGCGACAGCGCCAGCCGCAGGCTGCCCGCGACCTTCTTCATCGCCTTGATCTGCGCGTTACCGCCGACGCGGGAGACCGACCGGCCGACGTTGATGGCCGGCCGGACGCCCGCGTTGAACAGGTCGGCCTCGAGGAAGATCTGCCCGTCGGTGATGGAGATGACGTTCGTCGGGATGTAGGCGGAGATGTCGTTCGCCTTGGTCTCGACGATCGGCAGCCCGGTCAGCGACCCCCCGCCCAGGTCGTCGGACAGCTTGGCGCACCGCTCGAGCAGCCGGGAGTGCAGGTAGAAGACGTCGCCCGGGTACGCCTCGCGTCCCGGCGGCCTGCGCAGCAGCAGCGAGATCGCCCGGTACGCGTCGGCCTGCTTGGACAGGTCGTCGAAGATGATCAGCGCGTGCTTGCCCTGGTACATCCAGTGCTGCCCGATGGCCGAACCGGTGTACGGCGCGATGTACTTGTAGCCCGCCGGGTCCGAGGCCGGGGCGGCGACGATCGTCGTGTACTCCAGCGCGCCGGTTTCCTCAAGCGTCTGGCGGACCGAGGCGATGGTCGAGCCCTTCTGGCCCACCGCGACGTAGACGCAGCGCACCTGGCGGGTGACGTCGCCCGAATCCCAGTTCGCCTTCTGGTTGATGATCGCGTCGATGGCGATGGCGCTCTTGCCGGTCTGCCGGTCGCCGATGATCAGCTGTCGCTGGCCCCGGCCGATGGCGGTCATCGCGTCGATGGCCTTGATGCCGGTCTGCAGCGGCTCCTTCACCGGCTGGCGCTCCACCACCGAGGGGGCCTGCGTCTCAAGCGGCCGCAGTTCGGTGTCCTCAATCGGGCCCAGACCGTCCAGCGGCTCGCCCAGCGGGCCGACCATCCGGCCGAGGAAGCTGTCGCCGACAGGCACGGACAGGATCTCGCCGGTCCGCCGGACCTGCTGGCCCTCCTCGATCTCGTTGAACTCGCCGAGGATCACGACGCCGATCTCGCGCACGTCCAGGTTGAGGGCCAGGCCCCGGACGCCGTTCTCGAACTCGAGCAGCTCGTTGGCCATGGCCGAGGGCAGTCCCTCGACCCGGGCGATGCCGTCACCGCATTCGGTCACGGTGCCGACCTCTTCGCGTGCGGCGCCCTCGGGCTCGTACTCCTGGACGAAACGCGCCAGCGCGTCCCGGATCTCCTCCGGCCGGATCGTCAGCTCAGCCATTGTCCTCTATGTCTTTCCTTGCGTAGGCTTCCCGGCTCGTCTGTTGGTCAGCGGCGGCGGATTCTCCCGCTTTCAATAGCATGTCAGCCCGCCAGCTTGCGCCGAACGGCGGCTAGCCGGCTGGCCACGGTCCCGTCAATAAGCTCATCCCCGATCTTGATGGAAATACCACCCATAACCGAGGGGTCAATCACGACATTCAGGTGAACTTGGTGCCCGTAGGTGGCGGCCAGCGCGGCGGCGAGCCGCCTGCGCTGGGTCGCGGACAGCTCGACCGCCGAGCGCACCACCGCGATCAGCTGCTCCCGGCGCCGGGCCGCGAGGCCGGCGCACAGGTCCAGGGCCGCGGTGAGCGAGCGCCCGCGCGGATACAGCACCACCTGGCTGATCACGCGCAGGGTAACCGGAGTCACCTTGCCGTCGAGCAGCGCATTGAGCAGGGCCTGCTTGCGGTCCGCGGGCAGCGAGGGATCGGCCAGCGCAGCGCGCAGGTCCGGCTGCCCGGCGATCACGCGGCCGAACCTGAACAGCCCGTCCTCCAGGTCATCCAGGGTGCCGTCCGCCTCGGCGGCGAGCACCATGGCCTCGATCGCAAGCTGCTCGATCGCGTCCACCATGTCGCCCGGGGTGGCCCAATGGGCTTCGACGGCCGCCACGACCAGCGCCTCGGTGCGCCGGGTCACCTTGCCGTGCAGCAGCGCGCCCGCGACCGCGCCCTTCTCCCCCGCGGGCTTGCCCGGATCGGACAGCGCGCGCCGCAGCGGGTGCTCGGTGTCGAGCAGGCCGACGACCGCGAACAGCTCGTCGGCGAGCCTGGTGGCCACGGCGGCGCTGGAAATGTCCTCCGCCTCCAGCCGCTCGGTGAGCTCGGCGAACGAGGCCCTACTCGCACCGCGCACGCTCATCGCCTCCCGCTCGTACTCAAGGAGATTTGGTCCGAACGGGCCGTGGGGAGCGCCCCGGCACCGCGCTGCTTGCCACGGGGGGGCGAACCCAAAAGCCCCCCTGGCACCCCCCGCATTACACGCCTGATCGGCTTCACTGGCTAGATACCTCGAGCTCGCCGAGGAACCGGTCCACCAGCCGCTGCTGCCGGGCCTCCTCGGTGAGCGACTCGCCGACGATCCGGCTGGCCAGCTCGACCGACAGCGTCCCGACCTCGGCGCGCAGCGCGTTCAGCGCCTGCTGCCGCTCGGCCTCGATCTGCGCCTGCGCGGCCTCCGTCACCCGGCGCGCCTCGGCCTGGGCCTGCTCGCGCATCTCGGCGATGATCTGCGCGCCCTGCTCCCTGGCTTCCTCACGCAGCCGGGCGGCCTCGTGCCTGGCCTCGGCCAGCTGCTGCCGGTACTGTTCGAGCAGCTGATTGGCCTCGGCCTGGGCCTCCTCGGACCTGGCCAGGCCACCTTCGATCAGCTCGGTCCGCTCGGTCAGCGTCTGCTGGGCCCTGGGCAGCAGGAACTTGGCGAGCGCGCCGAACACCAAGAAGAAAAGGATCGTGCCGATAATGAACTCGGGCCACGAGGGGAGCAGCGGGTTCGTCGACGCCGTGCTGTCAGCGATCTGGATCATGACGCGGTTACCTCAGTACTTGAAGATGAACGGGGCCACGAGGCCGATCAGCGCGAGCGCCTCGGTCAGCGAGAAGCCGATCCACATGTACAGCGAGATGCGGCCGGTGGCCTCCGGCTGGCGGGCCATGGCCTCGATCGCGTGGCCGAAGACCAGGCCGATGCCGATGCCCGGGCCGATGGCGGCGAGACCGTATCCGATGGCGCCGGCGTTGATGCTTATCACGCTCTTGGGAGTAACAGCGGCGGCGGTTACGAGAACAGTGGAAAGAGACATAGATCAGTCCTTTACGTGTCGTACCGGCGGCTCGTCCCGCCGGATGGGTCGTAGGTACAGCGCGGTCAATGTGACGCCTCCAGCGAGCTGGCTATGTACGTGGCGGTCAGCGTGGTGAAGATAAATGCCTGCAGCAGGGTGACCAGGGTCTCGAGCAGGAAGACGAAGATCGCCAGCGCGAAGGAACCCACGGCGTAAAGCAGCCCGACGGACAGGCTCAGCAGGTACCACGTCGCGATCGTGAAGATCGTCAGCAGCAGGTGGCCGGCGAACATGTTCCCGAAGAGCCGCACCCCGAGGGTGAACGGCTGGAAGACGAAGAACCTGAGCAGCTCGACCGGAACCAGGATGACGTAGATCGGCGCCGGCACGCCCGGCGGGATCATGTTCTTGAGGTAACCCCAGGCCCCCTGGTTCTTGACGCCGAGGTACAGGTAGAGGAAGTAGACGATGAATACCAGCGGCCACACGAAGCCGATCCTGGACGTTACCGGGAACTGCAAGACCGGGATCAGTTCCATCACGTTCATGATGTAGATGAAAAAGAACAGCGACACGAGCAACGGCAGGTAAGAGTCGCCTCGCTTGCCCAGCGACGGGCGGAGGATCTGGTCCCGCACGCCCAGGATCGCTATCTCGCCGAGGTTCTGCATGCCGCGCGGGACCAGCTTGGGCTTACGAAACGCCACCCAGAAGAACACGATCACCACGAGCGCGGCCAGGATGGCGAGAAGCATCGGCTTGGTGAACCCGAACGAGCCGATGGTGAAGAACGGCTTCCATTCAAAATCCTGCAGGCCCGGGGCAGGGAATCCGCACCCGCTGAAGATGTGGCAGCCCCCGCTGGCAAGCGCGCTAACGTCACCGGTCACCGGTCATCTCCTTTTGTGCTTTTGCGCCGGTCTCGGGCTGCGTCACCGCTCCCTGTACGCCGTAGCGGTAGATGATGAAGCCGATCGAGATGGCCAGGCCGACCAGCATGCCGACCGGGAGGAGCAGCGAGACGTGAACGGCCCGGCCGATGAGCCAGCCGATGAGGCCGTAGGCGAGCATCCCGGAGACCAGGTAGCCGGACACCGTCCAGCCGACGTTCAGGCCCTGGGCCCGGCCTTCGGCCGCAGCTGTCCCCCGGTCGACCCCGCTGGCGGCGTCTTTGCCGATGCTGCTCATCTCACCTACCTCGCCCTACCGCTCCGGAGTCCGGCTCGACGTACAACATCTTGAGCTTGATCGTGGTGATGACCTGCGTGGCGCTCCAGACGAGGATGCAGCCGACCGCGGTGAAGCCGAGGGTCCTGGTGCTGAACGCAGTCGTACCGTTCAGCGCGGAGACGACGACGGCCAGCGCCACGATCTTGACCAGGTAGGTGACCAGGGCGGCCACCATCATGGCCTGCGGGCTCACTCGCGCGGCCCGGCCCACCACGACCACGCTTATCCCGAAGAACACGGTGACGATGGCCACCCCGACCAGGGCGCCGATCAGTCCCTTGGTGCCGACCAGGGCGGCGCTCACGGCGACCATGATCGCGGCCGCGACGGCCGTCAGCGCTCCTGCGCGCCGCACGATCGTGGCGTACTTCGCCAGCATTACAGGGCTCCTGGGGGTTCGACAGCGACACTGCTGACGCGGAACAATATCCCGCGTGCGTTGCAGGAGCCGGTTGCCGCGCCGCTGTCGCGATGCGGGTATCCGGTCAGGTTTACGAAAGGTATCACGGGCCTCTCATTAGCCGTAGAGGGGCTGCTCGTGAAACATATCACAAAGTCCTTGACTCTGTCTTTACCTGATCGCATACAATTTATGACCAACACCGGGCACGAGCCCCCGCCAGACCCGCCTTCCCGGCCCGGATCCGCGCCTCGCGCACACCACTGCCCCCGGGATCGCCTGGCTAAATACCCACATATCGGGACATTTCTCCCGCACCGGGCGCACGGGCCAGGACTCGCGGAGGGAGACACCGTCTGGCCTCGTCAAGGCCAAGCGAAGGTAAAGAAAGGTTAAAGCAAGTCCTTCTGGAGCTGCTACCTGGGCCGTGCGTCGGGGCGCTGAGCCTGGCGGGAGCGGGTCACGCCCGGCGAGGGGGGTCCTCCTCGGACCGCGCCCCCGCCTCCGTTTCCGTCTCAGCGAACGGTGCGGCCGGGTCCTGGCTGGCGAACGGCGCCGGGGCAGGGAAGGGATCCGGGCCGCGGAACGGATCCTGGCCGTTGGGAGCGACCTGACCGGGGAACGGGTCCTGACCGGGGAACGGGTCCTGACCGGGGAACGGGTCCTGGCCGGGGAACGGCGACTGGCCGGGGAACGGGTCCTGGCCGGGGAACGGGTCCTGGCCGGGGAACGGGTCCTGGCTTGGGAAGGGTGGCTGGCTGGCGAACGGGTCCTGGCTTGGGAAGGGTGGCTGGCTGGTGAAGGGGTCCTGACTGGTGAACGGGTCCCGACTGGTGAACGGGGCCCCAACGGTGAACGGGTTCTGGCCCGGGAAAGGATCGGCGCCGGGGAGGCGGCCCGCCCGCGGCAGTGCATCGGCGGGGAGCGGGGACAGGTCTGACGGGTACGAGTCGCGGGGGAACGGGCTCGCGCCGCGGAACGGGCCTGCGTCCGGTGAGTATCCGGGCCGGGTACCGTGCCCGGATGGCGTCGCGCCGTTGACGGCGACGCCGAACGGGACTGTGCCTGACGGGACTGTGCCTGACGGGGGGATGGCTGGCGGGGCGGCCGCGGAGTATCGCGGCGCGTCAGGCGCTGGCACCGCGGGCCGCGGGGCGACGGCGCGCGCCGCGACGACAGGCGCCGCCCTCCGGACCCGCCAGGGGCGCAGCGACGGCATGGTGGCGGGCAACAGCGCGAGCACCGCCACCACGGTAGCGACCGCGAACACGACCGAAGGGCTCCGCACGATCGAGAGCGACACCACGGTGACCGAGAACAGCGCGGCCCACAGGTACATGATCAGCACGCTCTGCCGGTAGGAATGGCCGATGTTGAGCAGCCGGTGATGCAGGTGCTGCCGGTCGGCGGCCATCAGCGGCTTGCGCGCCCGGGTCCGCCGGATCACCGCGAACATCAGGTCCGCGTACGGGATAATGAAGATCGCGGCCGGCATCAGCAGCGGGAGTAGCGTGGGGAACCGGTCCAGCGCGTGGGTGTGCTGGTAGTTGGTCAACAGGGCCGGGTCGAGCGAATCGGTGCTGGATATCGGCCCGTAGGCGAGCAGCAGACCGAGCAGCATGGCGCCGATGTCGCCCATGAAGATCCGCGCCGGATAGAAGTTGTGCGGCAGGAACCCGATGCACATGCCGGCCAGCAGCGCGGACGCCACCGCGGGCACCGACTGCGAGGTGGTGCCGATGGTCCGGTTCAGTGTGTACGAGTAGACCAGGAACGACATCGCGGCGACGGCTACGATACCGGCCGCGAGCCCGTCGAGGCCGTCGATGAAGTTGATCGCGTTGATGGTGACCACGATGATCAGGATGGTCAGCGTCACGCTCAGGTCCGATTCGAGCGTGAACACGCCGCCGCTCGGCAACGGCAGCCAAGGCAGCGCCTGGCCGCTCCAGACTAGGATGCCGGCCGCCGCCACCTGCCCGGCCAGCTTGCTGATCGCGCTGAGCCCCCACCGGTCATCGACGAACCCGACGACGACCACGAGGCCGCCCGCCAGCAGCAGCCCGGCTTCGCTCTTCGACCCGGCCGTCTGGAAGGGATCCTGCAGGAAGGAGAGCCGGCTGGCGATCAGCAGCCCGGCGACCAGCCCGCCGTACATGGCCAGGCCACCGAGCAGTGGGGTCGGCTCGGTATGGGTATCCCTGGCCCGCGGCTCGTGAATTGCGCGGGTGGCGACCGCTACCCGCCGCACCAACGGGGTGAGCAGGTAGGTCACCGCCGCGGTGACGAGCAAGACCAGCGCGTACTCGCGCATGCCGCCTCAGCGGGCCTGGATCTGATCGGACCCTTTAACGTTCATCACCGCCCACTTTATGGCACTAGCTACGCGCCGGAGGGCGGCTCACCGGTGGCGGGATCCAGAGATCCTCCCGAACCCTCCAGGGGATGCGGCGCCGCGGGCTTGAAGTCGGCGACGCTGCTATTGGCGGCAGGGCCGTCGGCGGCGGAGCCCTCGTTCTCGGCGTAGTACTCGTTCTCCGCGATCACCGACGCCACCGTGCGCAGCCGGTCCACGGAGATCGCGCCAGACCGGAGCACCTTCGGAATGGTCCCGGTCAGATCGAGGATGGTCGACGGGATGCTGTCGGCGCACGGCCCGCCATCGAGGTATACCGATACCGCCTCGCCGAGTTGCTGCTCCGCTTCGTCGGCGCTGGTGGCCGACGGCTGGCCGTGCCGGTTGGCGCTGGACACCGCGAGCGGTCCGGTCTGCTTGAGCACGTCGAGCGCGACCGAGTGCAGCGGCATCCGCAGGGCGACCGTGCCCTTGGTGTCACCCAGATCCCAGAGCAGCGTCGGGCTGGCGCGGAACACCAGGGTGAGCGCACCGGGCCAGAATTCGTCGATCAGGTCCTGCCCGAACGCCCCGAGGTCGTCCACTAGCGCCGCCGCGGCCCGCGCGGTGCCGACGAGCACGGGCGGCGGCATATTCCGGCCCCGGCCCTTGGCTGCCAGCATGGTGATGACCGCCGACGGAGTGAACGCGTCCGCACCGATGCCGTACACCGTGTCGGTCGGCAGCACGATCAGCTCGCCGCCGCGAGCCGCCGTCACCGCGGCGTCAATCCCCGCGGTCCGCATCTGCGGGTCCCGGCAGTCGTAACGCTTGCTCATCTGGTCGCAACTCCTACTATTCCGGGCACCATGTCTCAGGCTCCCTCGCCCGACCAGGCCGCGGTGACGAAACGGTCACGGCCGGCCAGGTCCTTGTTGTTGCGCGTGTCCCGCCAGCCGGATTCCTCCGGGAACACCCAGTACACCGCCGCTCCCTGCTGAGCGCCGTGCTCGATGGCGACGAGCCCGCCGGGGCGGAGCAGCCGCCGCGCGGTGCGCTCGACGGCGCGGATGGCGTCCAGCCCATCCGCACCGCTCCACAGCGCGGCCGGCGGGTCGTACTCGCTGACCTCCGGCTCGACGAAGGCTCCCACCGGGATGTACGGCGGGTTGCTGATCACGAGGTCAACCGTACCGTCGAGTTCGCTCAGCCCGTCGCCGAAGTCGCCGGCGTGCAGCATGACGCGCCCGGCCGTGTACGGGGCGCTCTCCACGTACTTGCTGACGTTGCGCTCGGCCCAGGCCCGGGCGAGCGGATCGGCCTCGACCGCGTGCACCCTGGCCCTGGGCACCTCCTGCCCGATGGCCAGGGCGATCGCGCCGGAGCCCGTGCCGAGGTCGGCGACCACCGGCTCGGCGACGTCCATGTCACGCAGCCGGGCGATGGCCCAGCCGGTCATCACCTCGGTCTCCGGGCGTGGCACGAACACCCCGGGCCCCACGTCGAGTTCGAGGTAACGGAAGTGGGCGCGGCCGGTGATGTGCTGGAGCGGCTCACGGGCCGCCCGGCGGGCGATGTCGGCCCAGAACCGCGCGTCGAAGTCGGAGTCGCGCACCGTGTGCAGCTCGCCCCGCCTGACGTTGTGCACGCAGGCCGCGATTAGCTCGGCGTCCGCGCGCGGCGACTCCACCCCGGCGTCGGCCAGCCGCAGCGCGGCCAGCGCCACCTCGTCAAGCAGCAGGCTCATCATCGCCGGTACCGACCAGCTTCGCGGCCAGGTCCGCGGCCGCCAGCGCGTCGACCACCGCGTCCAGGTCACCGTCGATGACCTGGTCGAGGTTGTAGGCCTTGTAGCCCACACGGTGATCGGAGATGCGGTTCTCCGGGAAGTTGTAGGTGCGGACCCGCTCCGAGCGGTCCACCGTGCGCACCTGGCTACGCCGTTCCGCGCTCGCCTTCGCGTCGGCGTCGGCTTCGGCTTGCGCGAGAAGCCGCGCGCGCAGCACGCGCATGGCCTGCTCCTTGTTCTGCAGCTGGCTCTTCTCGTTCTGGCAGGACACCACGATCCCGCTGGGCAGGTGGGTGATCCGCACCGCCGAGTCGGTCGTGTTCACGCTCTGCCCGCCCGGGCCCGAGGACCTGAACACGTCGACCTTCAGGTCGTTGTCGTTGATCTGGACCTCGACCGGCTCGGCCTCGGGAGCGACGAGCACGCCGGCCGCGGAGGTGTGGATGCGGCCCTGGGATTCGGTCACCGGCACCCGCTGCACGCGGTGCACGCCGCCTTCGTACTTCAGCCTGGACCAGGCGCCGTCGGCGCCCTTGCCCTTCACTGCGACCGTCGCGTCCTTGATCCCGCCCAGGCCGGTGACGGTGGAGTCGAGGATCTCGGTCTTCCAGCCGCGGCGCTCGGCGTATCGCTGGTACATCCGGAGCAGGTCGCCGGCGAACAGCGCGGATTCCTCGCCGCCCTCGCCCGCCTTGACCTCGAGAATGATGTCACGCGCGTCGTTGGGGTCCCGCGGCACGAGCAGCTTCTGCAGCTGGGCCTCGAGCTCCTCCCGGTGCGCGGCCAGTTGCTCGCCCTCGGCGGCGAACGAGGAGTCTTCCCTGGCCAGCTCGCGCGCCGCCTCCTCGTCCGCCGAGGTCTGCTGCCACTGGAGGTAAGCGTGCACGATCGGGGTCAGCTCGGCGTAGCGGCGGCCAAGCGTACGTGCTCGCTCCTGGTCGGAGTGGACGCCCGGGTCGGCGAGGGCATGCTCGAGTTCGGCATGCTCGCTAACCAATTCACTTAGCCGGTCGAACACCGAAAATCCTTTCGTACCTCAGCCCGTGTGGTGGGCGACAATCGATGGCTCGCCGGGCCGTCGGGCGACTACAGATCTACCCGCCCGAACGCCATTCGAGCCACCATCGCGCCCACGGGCTTGCAACCCAGGCTAGTCGTGAGCCTGGGCTCCCCATTCCGAACACACTCCGCGCGGATGGCACCCGACACCTGGTTATTGTCGACTGCTCGCGGCTCTCGACGCGATCCTTGCCGGGGCCGCGATTCCAACGGGCGGGAGGCCAGCAGGTTTGAGCCTGCGGGGCTGGGCCCTGCAGGCTCTGGGGTTACTTCTTGTCGGAGGGCTTGGTTGAGGGGTTCTTGCCGAACCGCTTCTCGAACCTGGCGACCCGGCCGCCGGTGTCGAGGATCTTCTGCTTGCCGGTGTAGAACGGGTGGCAGTTCGAGCAGACCTCGACGTGGATCGTATCGCTGGGTGCGGTACTCCGCGTGGTGAACGTGTTCCCGCAGCCACAGGTCACCGTGGTGACGTGGTAGTCGGGGTGAATGCCAGTCTTCATGTGACAACTCCTGCCTTGAGCGGTCGCCGGGTCGCCCGGGGGCGTGAACCGGTACCGCATGGTTGCGGCTTCTAGTGTGCCAGACAGTGGAACCAGTTTTCCTGATCCCGCATTCCCGCTGCCCGGAGTGGTCAGCGGGCAGCGCAGCCGGGCTTTTAGGCGTTCAGAACGCCGTGGAAGCCCGGCTGCGAGGTTAGGAGCCGAGGGTGGTCTTCTGCACCTGGAGCAGGAACTCGGCGTTGCTCTTGGTCTTGCGCATCTGCTCCATGAGCAGCTCGAGCGCCTGCTGCGGCTCGAGCGCGTGCAGCACCCGGCGCAGCTGCCAGATGATCTTGAGCTCGTCCGGCGAGAGCAGGATCTCTTCCTTGCGGGTGCTCGACGCGTCCACGTCGACCGCCGGGAAGAGCCGCTTCTCCGCGAGCTCGCGGCGCAGCCGCAGCTCCATGTTGCCGGTGCCCTTGAACTCCTCGAAGATGACCTCGTCCATCCGGGAGCCGGTCTCGACTAGAGCCGCCGCCAGGATGGTCAGGGAGCCACCGTGCTCGATGTTGCGGGCCGCGCCGAAGAACCGCTTGGGCGGGTACAGCGCCGTGGAGTCCACACCGCCAGACAGGATGCGGCCGCTAGCGGGCGCCGAGTTGTTGTACGCGCGGCCCAGCCGGGTGATGTTGTCGAGCAGGATGACCACATCGTGGCCCATCTCGACGAGCCGTTTGGCCCGCTCGATGGCCAGCTCGGCCACTGTGGTGTGGTCGTCGGCCGGGTGGTCGAACGTGGAGTGGATGACCTCGCCCTTCACCGTGCGCTGCATGTCGGTGACCTCTTCTGGCCGCTCGTCGACGAGGACGACCATGAGGTGGCACTCCGGATTGTTCTTGGTGATGGCGTTCGCAATCGACTGCAGGATCATCGTCTTGCCAGCCTTCGGCGGCGACACGATCAAGCCGCGCTGGCCCTTGCCGATGGGGCAGATCAGGTCGATGATCCGGGTGGTCATGTTGCCGGCATCGGTCTCCAGCCTGAGCCTCTCCTGCGGGTACAGCGGCACCAGCTTGGAGAACTCCGGTCGGCTCACGGACCGCTCGGGGTCCAGGCCGTTGACCTTGTCCAGGCGAACCAGGGCGTTGAACTTCTCCCGGCGCTCTCCGTCGCGCGGCTGCCGGACGGCGCCCTCGATGACATCGCCCTTGCGCAGGCCGTGCTTGCGCACCTGGGAGAGGGAAACGTACACATCGTTCGGCCCGGGCAGGTAGCCGGTAGTGCGCACGAAGGCGTATCCCTGCGCATCGAGCACGTCGAGGATGCCGGCAATCGGGATGAGCACGTCATCCTCGCCGATCACGGGCTCCGGCTCGGCCTGGCGGTCGCGCCTGCGGTTCCTGTTCCTGAACCGGTCGCGGCTGCGGCCCCGTCGGTCGCCGTCGTCGTACGCCTCGCCCGCGGGTCCGCGGCTGGCCGCCATCGGCTCCCGGTCCCGGCCGCCCTGGTCACGTCCGCCCCCGTCCCGGCTGGCGCCGTCGCGGCCACCGTGATCGCGGCTGCCCTGGTCCCGGCTGCCCTGGTCCCGGCTGCCCTGGTCCCGGCCGCCGTTGTCGCGGCCGGCCTGGTCGCGGCCGCCCTGGTCGCGGGCTGCCTGGTCCCGGCCGCGCGACGGCTGGTCGTCGCGGCGCCCGTTCCGGCGCCGCCGGTCACCGCGCTGAGTCTCGCCCGGCGCGGCGTCGTCCCGTATATCCGGCTGGGCGTCCTCACGCGCGCCCTGCGGCGCGGTGCCCGTCTCCTGGGCTCCGGCCTGCTGAGCTCCGGCCTGCTGGGCTCCGGCCTGCTGAGCCGGGGCCTCCTGAGCGGGGGCCTGCTGAGCGGGAGCCCGCTGAGCGGGAGCCTGCTGCGCTGCGCTCGGCTGAGCCGGGGCCTGCTGAGCCCGACCGTTCGGCCAGTCGGTCACGGCCGCCTGGTCGAAGCTGAGCTGCTGCCCGGCTCCGTCCGCGCCGATCCCGCCGCTCGCGCTGGCACCCAGGCCGGACGCGGTACCGTCTCCGATGCCGGATTGCGTGCGTGTGTCTGGTTCCATAGCGTCCTGCTTCCGCAGGCGAGTCGAGTCAGCTCCCGCGGACGCGACACGCTGGTTCGAACCTTGGCTAGCGGCACCCGCCTCCTGCCGGCGCGCTCCGCCCTGCCGGGCCTCGATCGCCTCGACGAGCTGTCCCTTGCGCATCCGGCCGGCCCCCGGTATGCCCATCGTTTGCGCGATCCGCTGCAGCTCGGGCATGAGCAGCGAGGAAAGGCCAGTGCCACTGCGACTGCGCGACTTGGACGTCGACGCCCTCGCTCCTGGCGCCGCCGGCTCCCCCTGGGCTGATCCGCCAGCGGCCGCGGACGGCGCCGAGATACCGGCGGGGGCGTCCTCAGACACGCTGGGCGCGCCGCTGAGGACTTCGGTTGTGTCGCTCACTAATGGTCCTTCCATGATTCTCGGCCGCCTGGGTGACCCCGCTAGGCCCGTCGACCCGATACAGCGGCCCCCTTGGGGCCAGAGTTGATTCGCGCTGCTCTGATAGCCGCCGAATGTCCACGATTCCCGCAACGCCTTGCGTTCCTCCGTGCGTCGCTATGTGTCCGCAAACTAGGGAGATGAGTCGGGGAGCGCCCAGGCGGCAGTACCGCTCGCCCGCGTCCCCAGATCGCGCGCTCCCGACAAGCTGGCCGTGCTTCTCAGCTGAGAAGACAACGAGACATCTTGCGTCAAAGACCTTGGGTACAGCAACGATACCGGACCAAAGGAGTTTACCGGCGAGCGCCCGGTTTGCCGACGAGCACCCAATCCAGAGCGGGGCACCCGAAGCGCCACTAATCCTAACACCATGAGGACTCACGGCATTCCTTCGCAGCCGTCCGTGTCGCGCGGAAGAGGAGGCAACGGTCCCAAGAGGCCCGCTAGCAGCCTCGAGCGCCCAGCGAGCACAGCTCCAGATTCGATGTCTTGGCCTGGATCTGCCGCCACGTGCCCGGCCGGACGGATTGGCCGCTCGTTTCCCGCGTCAGTACTCCACCTGGGACTGCGGGCGCAGGATACGTGCACCTTGCCGCTCGACGTCTAGCGAGCTTATGTGCCATCCAATACCCGTTTCTCTCACGATTGAACCCAAGCTGTCCAGGTGGTGACGATAATCAGACTTTCCCGGGCCGCTCAGCAGCGCCAGCACGGACGGGCCCGCTCCGGATACGACGGCGGGGACGCCGGCCTCCCGCAGCCGGCCGACCAGAGCGCCGGTTTCCGGCATCGCCAGCGCCCGGTAGTCCTGGTGCAGCCAGTCCCGGGTCGCGGCGAGCAGCGCGCCCGCTGTCTCCGGCTGCCGAGCGGGCAGTTGCGTCAGCGCGGCGACCAGCAGGGCACTGCGGCCGGCGTTGGCCGCCGCGTCCCGGTGCGGCACCAGGTCGGGCAGCAGGCGCCTGGTTACCTCCGTGCGTACCGGTGCCGGCGCTACGCACACGACCGGTCTGATCTCCGGCAGCGGATCGAGCCGGACCATCCGCGGCTGGCCATCCGCGGTCCAGGCGATGGTCAGCCCTCCGCCCAGGCAAGCGGCCACGTTGTCCGGATGCCCCTCGAGTTCGGTGGCCAGCCCGAGCACGGCGCCGACCGACAACTGGCTCGCGCCGGGCGGGCCGGGCTCGGCCAGGGCCCGCGCGGCCAAGATCCCGGCCACGATCGCGGCGGCCGAGGAGCCGAGGCCGCGACCGTGCGGGATCTGGTTCACGCAGCGGAGCCCGAGGCCCGGCGGCTGGCTCCCGGTGACGGCGAACGCCGCCCGCATCGCCCGCACGACCAGGTGCTCCTCCCCGGCTCCGGCCAGGTCCGCGCCCTCGCCGGAGATCTCGATGGACAGCCCGGACTCGCAGACCCACGCGTCCACGTCATCGTGCAGGCTCAGGGCGAGTCCGAGCGCGTCGAAGCCCGGCCCCAGGTTGGCGCTGGTCGCGGGCACTCGCACCCGCACCGCGTTGTTAGCCCAGGCCATTTAGCTCCTCACTGATCGGGTCGGGTCCGGCACGATGGAACATCGAACCGGCTATCACCGGCACGATGGAGCATCGAGCCGGCGGGGGACGGGCAGGCGGCGGGAGGAGCGGGGCCGGAGGGACGGGATGGGCGGGGCCGGAGGGATGTGCGGGGCTGGCGAGACGGGTTAGGCCAGGCCTAGTGCGGTCGCGGCGGCGCCGGCGTCGGCGGCGATGGTGGCCGGGGAGGGCGCGCCGGACAGCGCCCAGTCCGGATCCTTCAGGCCGTTGCCGGTGATCGTGCAGACCACCCGGGACCCGGCCGGGATCTGCCCGCTCGCGCTGACCCGCAGCAGCCCGGCCACGCTCGCCGCGGAGGCGAGCTCGCCGAACACCGCCTCCTGGGTGGCCAGCAGCCGGTAGGCGGCCAGGATCTCCCGGTCGGTGACCGAATCGATCAGGCCGCCCGACTCGTCGCGGGCCGCCTCGGCCAGTAGCCAGGACGCCGGGTTGCCGATCCTGATCGCGGTCGCGATCGTCTGCGGCTGCAGCACGGGCTGGCCGGTCACGATCGGCGCTGCGCCGCTGGCCTGGAACCCGAACATCCGCGGCGACCGGGACGCCAGGCCCGCCCGCTGGTACTCGGTGTATCCCATCCAGTAGGCGGTGATGTTCCCGGCGTTGCCGACCGGAAGGCAGTGCACGTCGGGCGCGTCGCCAAGTTCGTCCACGATCTCAAACGCGGCGCTCTTCTGGCCCTGCAGCCGGTCCGGGTTCACCGAGTTGACCAGCGCCACCGGATACTCGGCGGACAGCTTCCTGGCCAGCTCCAGGCAGTCGTCGAACGAGCCTTCGACCTGCAGCAGCCTGGCCCCGTGCACCAGCGCCTGGGCGAGCTTGCCGATCGCGATCTTGCCGCGCGGCACGAGCACCGCGCAGGTGATCCCGGCCCGGGCCGCGTAAGCGGCGGCGCTGGCGCTGGTGTTGCCGGTCGACGCGCAGATCACCGCCTTGGCGCCGGACCCGGCCGCCATGCTGATGGCCACGGTCATGCCCCGGTCCTTGAACGAGCCGGTCGGGTTGGCCCCCTCGACCTTGAGGTATACCTCGCAGCCGGTGCGGGCCGACAGGACCGGGGCGGGCAGCAGCGGGGTGCCGCCCTCGCGCAGGGTGACCACTGGCGTGGCCTCGGTGACGGGCAGCCGGTCCCGGTATTCGGCGATCACGCCGCGCCACGGTCCACCCGCGCGCCTGGCCTGGAGTTGAGGTTCAGTCATGCTCACTCCTCCTCCCCTTCCACCCGCATCACGCTGGCGACCGCGCGGACCACTGGCAGCGCCTCGAGTTCGCGGATGGTAGCGGCGAGTGCCGCATCGCGCGCGGTGTGCGTCACGATCACGAGCTGGGCTTCGGTGCCCCGGCTGGCCTGGCGGACCGCCTCGATGGAGACGTCGTGCCGTGCGAACGCCTCGGCCACCGGGGCGAGCACGCCGGGCTTGTCGTCCACGTCGAGCGAGACGTGGTAGCGGGTGAGCGTCTCCCCCATCGGCATGACCGGCAGGCCGGCGTAGGTAGACGCGTCCGGGCCGCGCGTGCCGGCCAGCCGGTTCCTGGCCACGGCGACGATGTCGCCGAGCACGGCGCTCGCGGTCGGGGTGCCGCCGGCCCCGGCGCCGTAGAACATCAGCCGGCCGGCCGACTCGGCCTCGACGAACACCGCGTTGTAGGCCTCGCTGACGGAGGCGAGCGGATGGCTGCGCGGGATCATCGCCGGGTGCACCCGGACCGAGACGCCCCCGTCGCACCGTTCGCAGATGGCGAGCAGCTTGACCACCCGGCCGAGCGCCCGCGCGCTGAGAATGTCGGTGGCGGTGACCTCGGTGATGCCCTCGCGGTGCACGTCCGCCGCGGTCACCGGGGTGTGGAAGGCCAGGCCGGCCAGGATGGCCGCCTTCGCGGCAGCGTCGAACCCCTCGACGTCGGCCGTCGGGTCGGCCTCGGCGTAACCGAGCGCCTGCGCCTCCTCGAGGGACTCGGCGAAGCCTGCGCCCGAGGAGTCCATCCGGTCGAGGATGAAGTTGGTGGTGCCGTTGACGATGCCGAGCACGCGGTGCACGGTGTCCCCGGCCAGCGACTCGCGCAGCGGCCGCAGCAGCGGGATGGCGCCAGCCACGGAGGCCTCGTAGTACAGGTCGGCCCCGTACTCGCGGGCCGCCCGGTAGATCTCCGCGCCGTTCTCGGCGAGCAGGGCCTTGTTCGCGGTGACCACCGGCTTGCCGCCCTTCAGCGCGGCCAGCATCAGCGACCTGGCCGGCTCGATGCCGCCGATCACCTCGACCACAATGTCGACATCGGGCCGGGTGGCCAGCGCGTGCGCGTCCGCGGTGAGCAGTGAGAGATCGATCCCGGCGGCCCGCCGGTGCCCGACCCGCCGCACCGCGATCCCGGCCAGCTCAAGCCGGGCGCCGACGCGCAGGGCAAGGTCCTCAGCCTGCTCGGTGAGCAGCCGGGCCACCTCGGACCCCACGACACCGCAGCCGAGCAGGGCCACCTTGAGGGTAGGCAGGGTCTGGTTCATCCGAGGTCCAGGCTGAACAGGTCGTCAAGGGTCTCGCGGCGGACGATCGTCCGGGCCGCACCGGCGCCGACCGCCACCACGGCCGGGCGCGCGACGTGGTTGTAGTTGCTGGCCAGCGACCGGCAGTAGGCGCCGGTAGCCGGCACGGCCAGCAGGTCGCCAGGGACGAGATCCGACGGCAGGTACGCGTGCCGCACCACGATGTCGCCGCTTTCGCAGTGCCTGCCGACCACCCGGGACAGCATCGCCGGGGCGGCCGAGGCGCGCGAGGCCAGCGCGCACGCGTAGGAGGCGTCGTACAGCGCGGTCCTGATGTTGTCGCTCATCCCGCCGTCCACGCTGACGTAGGTCCGCAGCCCGTCCACGTCCTTGACCGTGCCCACCGTGTACAGCGATACGGTGGACGGCCCGACGATGCCACGGCCCGGCTCGACGGTCAGCCGGGGGCGGGCCAGCCCGGCGGCCCGGCACTGTCCGTCCACGATGTCGCGCAGGCTCTGCGCGAGTTCCTTGACCACGGGCGCGTCGTCCTCTTCGGTATAGGCGATGCCGAACCCGCCGCCGAGATCGAGTTCGGTGATCTCGATGCCGTGCTCGTCGCGGATCCTGACCGCCAGCCCGACCACCCGGTGCGCTGCCACCTCGAAGCCGGCCGTGTCGAAGATCTGCGAGCCGATGTGCGAGTGCAGCCCGGCGAACGACAGGCCCGGAAGGGCGATGACCCGCCGCACCGCTTCGTCGGCGGCGCCGGAGGCCAGCGAGAAGCCGAACTTCTGGTCGTCGTGCGCCGTCGCCATGAACTCGTGGGTGTGCGCCTCCACCCCGGTGGTCACCCGGACCAGCACGCTGGGCTTTGCCATGGTGTCCCGTGGGGGTCCGGGGGGCCGGCCCCCCGGGGCAGGATCCGTCAGGTACGCGAGCCGGGCGATCTCCTCGAACGAGTCCACCACGATGTGGCCCACGCCGGCCGAGACGGCCCGGGAGAGCTCGTCGAGCGTCTTGTTGTTGCCGTGCATCGTGATCTGTTCGGGCGGCACCCCGGCCGAGAGCGCGACCTCGAGCTCGCCGCCGGTACAGACGTCGACGCCGAGACCCTCCGAGCTCACCCAGCGCAGCACCGCCCGGGAGCAGAACGCCTTTGCGGCGTAGAACACCCGGCCGTCCGGACCGAACGCCTCCTGGTATTCACGACACCGGGACCGAACGTCCTCCTCGTCGCAGACGTACAGCGGCGTGCCGAACTCGGCGGCCAGATCCCGCACGTCCACCCCGCCGAGCGTCAGCACGCCACCGGATCGCCGGGCGCCGCGCGGCCAGATCCCGGGGTACAGCGCGTTCAAGTCTTCCGGCGCGGCCGGCGGGTGGTCGGCGGGCAGCACGTCACCATGGCGTGGCCCGGCCGGGTGCGCGACACGGCTCATGCGGTTCCCTTCATCGCGAGCGGCTTACAGGCGGCTGGGTGCGCCGATCCCGAGCAGCCCGAGGCCGGCGGCGAGCCCGGTCCGCGCCGCGTCCGCCAGCCACAGTCTTTCGCTGCTGATACTCGATACTGTCGTGAAGCTGGTCGTGCTCATCGTCTCAATCGTCCGCGCTGCCAGCTCCTCCAGGTACCCGGCGAATTCGTCGGGACGTCCGCGGCGCGCCGCCACGGCCACCCGTTCCGGGAGCCAGGACAACGCGTCGAGCAGCGCCAGCTCTCCCGGTTCGGCGAGCAGGCGCGGCGTGAACCCGGCTGGCCTGGTCCCCAGCGCGGCGGCCCAGCGCAGCACGGCGGCAGCAGCGGCATGCGCGTACCGAACAGCATAAGCGGGATTGGCCAGGACGTGCCGCGCGAGAACCGCCGCCACCGGGGCGGCGCCGCCCACCGGGCCACCCACGGGGCCGCCGACCGGGCCACCCACGGAGCCGCCCACCGGGCCGCCCACGGAGCCGACGGGCGGCATCCTGGCGAGCGCGAACCGCACCGCGTCGGCCCCGGCGTACCGGGCCGCCGCGGCCACGGGCCCGTCCTCGGGAAGCGTTATCGGCTGGGCTATCAGATGAGCTGTCGGCTGGGCTATCGGCTGGGCCGCTGACCGGCTTTCCGGCTGGGCCGCTGACCGGCTTTCCGGCTGGACCGCTGGAAAGGGAGCCGGGGCGGGAACCGAGGGCCGTTCGGGATAAAAAAAGACGGTCGCGCCCGCGGCGGCGGCGAGACGGGCGGTCAGCTGCGCGGCGAGGGCCGCCCGGACCTGCGGCCAGCCCGGCGCGGCGACCAGCGGGCCCGGCGGCGCGGCGGGCACCGAGCGGCCGCATAGTGCGTCGCTCTGCATGCAGGCCGGGCCGGCCTGAGCGATCCGCACCGCGAGTTCGGCCAGCGCGTCGTGGGTGACGGTCACGGTGAGGAACCCTCGCCCGGTCACCTCGGCCACCGCGATCCACGGCTCGCCCGCGAGCCGGCCGGCGAGGGCCGCGGCCACCTCGCGCGGGTCCTGACCTGGCCGCGCCAGGCGGAACGGCAGGCTGGACGCGTAACTCCCCGGCGCCGGGCCCGGGCGCAGCAGCGGGTCGCCGTCCTCGGCGCCGTCCGGGCCAGCCGCGGCGAGAATCGCTCGCCGCAGCTCGGCGGTGATCACCTAAACGACGCCCGCCAGTTCACGGATCACGCGGATCATCTCGTTCGGGTCGAAAGGTTTGGTGAGGTAGGCGTCGGCACCCACGTGCGTGCCCCTGGTCTTGTCGTCCTCTTGGGCGCGAGCGGTGATCAGCACCACCTTGATGTGGGCGGTCTCCGGCGACTTGCGCAGCTGGACTGCCGTCTCCCAGCCGTCGAGCCGCGGCATCATCACGTCCAGCGTGATGACGTCCGGGGCGATCTCCGTCACCTTGTCCAGGCAATCCTGCCCGTCCACCGCCATCTCGACGTCAAAGCCCTCAAGCTGAAGGTTGACCGCGATCAGCCGCCTGATCACCTCGTCGTCGTCCACGACGAGCACCCGTCCCAGTACCTGCGTCACTCGCGTGAGGGTAGCGTCTTCTGGCGGGTGATCGCGCCCCGGGACACGTATCCAGGACCGGCCTAGCGAGAACGGGCCCTTTGAGCCCGTGCGAGCGGCCCGGGAGCGTTGTCCAGGACCGGCCTAGCGAGCGCGGGCCTTTTGAGCCCGCGCGAGCGGCCGGTGCCGGGCTACGGCGGGACCCGTCGCGGGACCTGGATAACGCGAGCATCAAGGCAAGCACGGTGCGTGCCTACGGTGAGCGCGTGTCCTGGAGGGCCTTTCTGCTGGTACCCTTTCGGAGGCGCGTAGCCCCCATAGCTCAGGGGAGAGAGCAACGGCCTCCGGAGCCGTGAGCGCAGGTTCGAATCCTGCTGGGGGCGCCAGCCAGAGGGCGGCCCGCAGGTGGAGGTCCTGGATCAAGGGCTGCGCCGACGGCGCGCAGTGACCGGGCCCAGGCGGCGGGTCAGGACCTCACTCAGGTGGTCGAGGTGAGGTTGTGGAACAGCTGGACCGTCTCCGCACCTGGAGGCACGCCGAGCTCATCGCGCAAGGCAGTGCCACAGAAACGATATTGACGGCTCACAAGCTGTTGCTGATGTTGCAGGGCGAAGCAACGCATGAGAAGCCGGTGTACCGACTCGCAGCACGGGTCAGTTTTGATGGCGAGTTGACTGACCTGCACGGCTGCGGGGAGCTTGCCGAGGTCAACGTAGATCTCGGCCAGTTCTTGCAGCACTTGCAGGTACAGCTCATTTAGCTGGCGCTGCTCTGGCAGGTACCATTCACCGGCAGGATCATCCTCGAAGAGTGCCCCTCGGTAGAGCTGGACGGCCCTCTGATAGATGTTGATGGCCTGCTGGGGATGGCCGACCTGGCGGGCGGCCTGTGCGTGGTCGAGTGCCAAGAGGAAATCGTTCCGGTCTATCCACCATGTCAGCTCGGGATTCAGGATGTAGCACCCATCTTGGTAAAGGACGGGCTGGATGCCTCGTCCTGCCCCGGCCAGGGTGTTGCGTAGGCTATATAGTGCGACGTTTAGGTTGTTGCGAGCTGAGTCGTAGCAGTGTTCGGGCCACTGTAGTTCCATCAGCACGTCGCGCCGAGTAGGCCTGCCTTGGTGTATCAGCAAATACTGGAGCACGCCTCTTGCCTTCAGATTGCTCCATCTCGCCACCCACCGGCCAGCGACACGCAGCTCCAGCGGCCCGAGCACGAGCGCCGCAACATCAGCCTCAGGGACAATCGATGCGGGTAGCGGATGCGAGGGTGCCACCGACAGCATCGAAGGAATCGGCCGCTGCTCGGGTGAGGCGTATAGCGGCCTGTCCTCGGCCCGCTCCCGCACCACGCGGACTCGCCGGAGAGTCACCCCAGGCCATCCATCCGCGCCGCCGAGGCGGCGGATGTTCACCGTCGACCCGTCCGTGTTGTGTTGGCGGGGCGTCTCGATCAGTCCTTCTGAGCTAGCAAGGGGCACAGCGGTCCCTTGGCCCAATTCTGGCTCGATGGAGCCGCAGCAGCGGGCGGCAGCTTCGAGCTCGGCGGCGACGCGAAGGTATTCGCTGCCCCATAGTCGAAGCCTGCGTGCGGCCTCGTCGCTGCCGATCAAGCCACTGGGAGGGTCATCAAGATCAGCGAGAAGCCGTTCCACGACCTGAAATAGCTGGTCCCTTGTCAGCCGCTGCAGTTCCGTGACCACGTCTTTCAACCGAGCCCGCGCGACATTGGATTGGCCATCATCAGAGCCCGCGCCATAAGAGGCGGGTGCGTCGTTGTGGTGACCTGTCATCCTCGGTCCCCCCAAATCCCTCAGCACGCGCAAAACCGGCCGCGCGCGCAACCGAGGTTCCACACATTTCCGACATTCCCTTTTATGGCGTCGCATGCACGCTGTCAAGTGGGATACGAGGATTCGCGGACTCACGGTGCAAGCAAAACTGCGGCATGCCGGACGACGCGGCAAGCCAACTTCGGGCATGCCGTTGGACGTCACCGATCATGAAGTCTGTCGACCATGCCACGTGGTATACAGTTCACACTTTTGTTGCAACCCGGCAGCGCCGTCTTCGGCCCAGAAAGACGTTTCAGACCGCCTGCTACCAGCAACTTCGCCGAATGACCTTTCCGGCGAGGGCCACCTTCGCAAGGTACACGACCGATCGCGGCCCACAATTAAGCGCGAGCTAAGCGCTCAGCACAGCGACACTTCATCGGCGTGTCATACGTTACGGTCACCTTCGGTCGGCGCTGCGAACGTCGCAGCCCTGGCCGCATCCAGTTAGAAGGGAGTACACGCGAATGGCTGCTCCGACGAAACCGCCGTGCTGGCCTGACGACCCCGATTACCTGGACGGTTACGCGAAGATCGATCTACCGTCCGAGAAACTTCTCCGACTGTACTGGGATGTCGACATCCTGGACCCTGAGAAGGAACCGTCACACAAGATCATCGACGCCGGTGACAGCTTCACCGTCCGGTTCCGGATCGCGCTGGTGGGCGACCTGTGGACCTGCATTTGCGCAGACTGGTGGTTCGACCTCGGCTTCACCCCCATCGGCAAGGGAGAAGGCTTCGACCTTTCCGACCTGGTCGGCAAGGACAAGTTCTGGGTGAAGGACTGGCGGGGCTGCAAGACCCGCTGCATCGAACTCGAGATCACGGTCCCCGCAAACACGATTCCAGTTGAATACTGCGGAACGCTTTACGAATGCGGCGGCAAATTCCAGATGTACTGTTGCGACGTGCCGGCACCGGTCGTCGGCTACGAGGCTCTGGAAGAACGCCAGTTCTTCAAGTCCCCGCTCGAGGACGAGTAGTGAATGTCCCACTGACAGCGAATGTCGGCTCCCGGCAGCTCCAAGCTGCCGGGAGCCGACGGCCCGATGTATCGGTCACGCCGCGGACCGAACCGAAGCCAGGCGATGACCTCACTTCCATCCCAGGTCTGCTGACAAAGCACCGCAAGGTGCTGGCCGAGCACTTGCAGATCACCACAAGCGCGGGACTGGCGGAGGCCGACCCTGAGGCAATCTCCGTCGCCATGTTCCGGTTCCGCCCACGTCCAAACCCGGAGGAGGTTCGGGAGTGGCAGGAATGCGCCAGGCGTAAAAACGAGGAGGTCAGTGACTCACCTCCAACCTGGGAGCGAGCCGCGACGTTCGTGTTGAGTTTCGAACAGCGGCAGGTCGGGGGGCAGCTGGAGCGTCAACTCGTGGCCGAGCCGGCCGAGTTGGAGGTGGAGCAGGCACCCGCCTCATGGCCGACCTGGGACTGCAGCGAGATCTGTGATTGGCTCCAGCAACGGCTCAGTGACACTGAGGCACCCGCCCAGGCCGAAGTGCCTCAACCTCAACAGGCTGGAAACGGCAGCGCGCCCTATGCACGTCCCGGCCAGCCACCGAGCCCAGCAACAGCGAGAGCTGGCCGCAGCCAGATACGGATCGGGGACGTGGCCATGGTCGATGCGAAAGGCCGTGCCGAAATCTTGTTGGACGACAGACTGATCGCGCGGACGGTGGAGTGCATAGCGCCTGGGCGGCTTGACGTGACTGTCGCCGGCGCCGAAACTGGCCGGGAAGTACGGGTCGCGCTCCGCTTCGGCCGCCGGGGCCAGCCGGGATGGAGTCCGCACGAGCCGGCACCCACGTCCACCGACGGCATAGCCGAGCTCCAAATTCCCGACGTCGCCACCGGCCAGTATGAGGCACGCATCCTGGCATGGACACCGGACGCGTCTGCAGAGCCGACCGTGGCACAACTCGGGATGCTTTCGATCCGGCAGCCCGTAACATCTACCCCGTGACTGGCATCAGGTCTTTCGCTCGATTGACAGCAGCAGGCGGCCTGGTCATCCTCGAGCCGAACCGCATTACCGGCATGGTCGGTCCAATTCCCAAGCTGATAGAACGGGTTCGATTCCTGTCACCCGCTCCGCTGAATGGCTGTGCGGCCGTATGCCGCCAGAAGCCTCCTGATGTCGCGAGTCCCGCACGCGGGACCGGTCCCGTACTGGTCAACATGCTCACGGAGTAGCCGCACCGGCTGAGGCGGGATCGGCACCCGGCGCACCGCGTTCCTCCGCCCTTCGGCGCGCGTGTCTCGTGCACCTCACCGTCGTCGGTCCACTCCCGCCCGGCCGAGGGATGGCCACCGAGCCTCACAAGTGGACGGGAGTCAAATTCCAGACCTGGTGCTCGCGCTTCATCATCCCGCTCAGGTTGGCCAAGGCACGCTGAGCGCCCTCTGCCCCCAGTGCCTGCTCCAATAGCGGCATCAGGAGCCAATCAGAGGGGTCCCCGCCGCGGAAAATGAACGCGAAGATTACCGTTCCGTCCTCCTCTTCGGTGGTGCGTAGCACCTCATAGCGCCCGTTTTGCTCGGGACTGTGTTCCCTCTGCGCCGGGACGACGACAGCCCGCGTGAAGTCCTCGAAGTCGTCTGCGCGTTCGGCGATCACCGGATAGATCGCAATCATTGTTGGCTGAAGCGTCGGCATGACTCCTGTCCCCCTTTGTTGTGACATCGACGACGGTCGCGGCTATGCTCACGGAGTGCAGGTCGGTCTCAGCCGTACGACTCTCTGCGCTTGGCTGACCAAACGTCCGGCCCGGTATGAAACAGCTTCCGCAGGAACCTCGAGCGCATCGGCTGGCATTAAAGGTTTAATATCTGGAAGGCTACTCGCTGCCCAGTGCTCATTGGAAGAGATGCGCCCAGAATGAGCATGATTATGTCCAGTGCGTACCCAAATGGCGCGTCGCCACAATGTTCACACAGGTCATGGCGTTACCGACGGGGATCTGTAAAACCGTCGGCTCTGCCAGCCGAGCCGGTTGCGGTCTCGCTCAGGCCAGGATCTTGGCCTTCTCGCGGTCGAACTCCTCGGCCGTGATGACGCCACGGTCACGCAGGTCGGCGAGCTTGGCCAGCTGGTCCACCGTACTCTGCGAGCCTGCGGCCTCCTGGACGTAACTGCGCAACTGCTCCTCCTGACGCTGCGCTTGCCGCACCCCGCGCTCATGCATCTTGCCGCCGCGGGCGATCAGGTACGCCAGCACTCCGATCAGCGGGAGGAACAAGATGAACACGAACCACAGGGCCTTGGCCCAGCCGGACAGGTCATGGCTGCGGAAGATGTCGATGATGATGGTGATCAGGATCCAGAACCAGATCACCCACAGGAAGATCATGAAGATCGTCCAGAACGCGCCCAGTATCGGATATGAGTAGGAACTCGAAGCGAGAAACATGGCGTCTCCTTGGCGCGCAGGGCGCCTGCATGCGCCCGGGGCGCGGGGCCTAGTGGTGACCGCGAGCATCGTGATCGTACTGGGCCCTGCGGTACGAGTCACGGCGAAACACTGGAATCAGATCACCACCGCCGCGGCCCGGTCGCCAAGCAGCAATTCGAACTCCTGCGCCACGGCACCAGCTCGGACGGCGGCACGTCAGGCCGACCGTACCCTCGCGGCCGAGCAGCAGCTCGCGGTATTTACGCCGACCGTTACCGGAATAACTCCCAGGCCATCGAAGAGATCGGGAGACTGATCACAACCCCATGATTCAGACCTGGCCACCCGGAGGAGGGACGCGAACGCCTGCTCCTGACGAGCGCAGAAGCGTACCATGGACGGCACGCAGAGTTGCGCCGGGTGCAGGAGGCTGCGATGACGCTGCGACCGCATCGGAACCTAGTGGTGTGGAGCCAGTCCGTAGGCCCAGCCGAAAGGTACGGTGCCCTGCGGTTCACGCGGCTAACGCGGACCGGGCGGATCCGCAGGTGTATCCGTACCGGCGTGCTGCTCATAGTCGTCGGCCTGATGCGGCTGGTCAGCACCGTGCGGACCCGCCGACAGGCCCACAAGCAGCGCTGTGAGCTCGAACGCGAGCTGGCCGAATACTCAACCCCGGCCCAGCGGTGCGATCTTCAAGCGACTCTTAACCGGTACCCAGACAGCGTCACGTACGAGCTACGTGACATCCTCACCAGGCAGGCCATCGCCGCCTTTAACAACCGGCTTCCGGTCGCCGGACGGTACTGACCGGCACAGGGATAGGTGCCATGGGATCAGCTGGTGAAGAACACCCGCGGCTCCTCGATGAGCAGGTCAGCTTCTACCGGGCCATCGCCGCGGATTATCTACGCCAGGGCCTGGATCTTCCGGGCGGCGACGAGCTGACCGAGGCGCTTGAGGCGTTCCGGCCGACCGGAAGCGTGCTCGAACTCGCCTGCGGTCCCGGCGTGTGGACCGGCCAGCTTCTCCGTCACGCAACGGATGTCACGGCCGTGGAAGCGTCCCCGGAAATGCTCGCCATCGCGGCGGCCCGGGTCGGCGACGAACGGGTGCGCTTCATTCAGGCCGATCTCTTCACCTGGGCGCCTGATCGCCGTTACGACGTGGTTTTCATCGGCTTCTGGCTTTCGCACGTACCGCTCGAGCGCTTTGAGTCTTTTTGGTCAATGGTGGCTGACGGCCTGAATGAACACCGGCGCGTATTCTTCGCCGACGACGGATACCGCACTCCCGACGAACTTGTGGAAGGCCCATCGTCCTCGACCATCCGACGCCGCCTTGATGACGGAACGTCCTACCGGATCGTAAAGGTCCCCCACACACCGCCCGACCTCGAAAAGCGGCTTCGGCGAATGGGCTGGAACATCAAAGTCACCGCCACGTCCGGGCCGTTCTACTGGGGGTCGGGAACCCGAGCCTGATGAACCGGCGGCTACGGATCGGGACGGTCGGCCCGGCATCCGCTGGAGATCGCCGGGAGGCGCTGGGCTAGCTACCAAGTTGTCCGCTAGTGCGTCGGCCTTCAGGCCGGTGGTGAGGGCGGACGGACCCGGCCTTTGTCAGGCCGGGCGGTCCTGCTGCTCGATGTACTGGCACAGGACGGTGACCGGGGCGCTGCCGACGGACCCGGCGAAGTAGGACCCGGATCACAGCCGGTTCGCCCGCCAGTAGTGGCGGCGCAGGTCCGGGAACTCCTGGCGCAGCCGTCGCGAGGACACCTGGCGGACCTGAACGGGGCGTACCGGAACTTCTTCGCCTGGTCCGCCGGCCGGCGGAAGGGACCAAGGGTCGCGCCGCCCCGGTTCAAGTCCCGCAAAGACCGCAGGCAGGCGGTCCGGTTCACCGCCAATGCCCGGTTCAGGGTGCTGCCCAGCGGGAAGCTGCGCCTGCCGAAGATCGGCGACGTGGAGGTCCGCTGGTCCCGTGACCTGCCTTCGGCTCCGGCTAGCGTCACCATCATTAAAGACTCCGCGGGCCGGTACTTCGCGTCGTTCGTGGTGCAGGCCGGCCCGGCGGCCGACGCGGCACGGTTCCCCGCCCCGGGCACCAGCGCGGAGGTGGGTATCGACCTGGGCCTGACCTGGTTCGCCGTCCTGTCGGACGGCACAGTGATCAGGTCCCCGAAGTTCCTGCGCCGCGCGGAACGGAAGCTCCGGCGGTTGCAGAAATCCCTCAGCCGCAAGGTCGAGGGGAGCAGTAACCGCGACAAGGCGCGGGTCAAGGTGGCCCGCGCGCACGCCAAGGTGGCGGACAGCCGCCGGGACTTCCACCACCAGACCTCCACCGCGCTGATCCGCGACGACCAAGCGGTCTACGCCGAGGACTTGTGCGTGACCGGGCTCGCCCGGACCCGGCTGGCCAAGTCGGTCCACGACGCGGGCTGGTCGGCGTTCGTGACCATGCTGGAGTATAAGGCGGAACGGTACGGCCGGCACTTCGGGAAGATCGGCCGGTTCGTCCCGTCGACCGGGCCATGCTCGGCCTGCGGTGTGAACAGCGGGAGCAAGCCGCTGCACGTCCGCCAGTGGACGTGCCCGGCCTGCGGCACGGTTCATGACCGGGACCTGAACGCCGCGAAGAACATCCTCGCCCTGGGGCGCAGGGAGAGGCTAAACGCCTGCGGAGACGGCGTAAGACCACCGCTCGCGGTGGCTGCTGTCCGCGAAACAGGAACCCTCCGAGGTGCCGCCTGAGCGGCACGGCAGGAATCCCCGCGCCTTCAGGCCGGGGAGGACGTCAAGTGCCGATCTCTTGTCCGCGGAGCCCGGCTACGCACTCCGCGCTTCCGCAGGTCCGGCCCGAACCCAGGCGAGGCCTGCCGCACCGGCAGGCGGGCCGCAAGCGGGCCAGCCAGGCGGCATACGCTAGCAACTCGGCTATGCCGCCCGGGCCCGGAACGGAGACGACAGGCCGGATCCGGCCGCCCGGCAATGCCAGCCACTCCCGCGGCCTATCTGCTGCGGGATCACCAGGCACAGAACCCATGACCCTATTTTCCTCCATTCCTGGACCTCGCCGGGCCCGCGGCAATGTGGCGCCGTCATGCGGGCTTACGGCCCCAGACCAGGAAAAGCAGGCCCGACATGACGACGGTGCGAGGGTCTTCAATATGGGTCCGGGCCGCCGCGTCCAGCGCGTCAAGTTCCTTCTCGTCCGCCAGTCCCAGCTGCAAGATCTGCGGGCGCATGCTGCGCACTAGGTCGAGCCGGATGGTCCGGCGGGAATTTCCCGGTGGGTACATCTGCGTTCTGGACTCCACCGCGACATCGGTCAGCCCTGCCTCGCGGAACAGCTCGGATACCCGGCGGCCGATCGCCGGATCGGCACCGTTGCGGCTGAAGGCCACGGGGAAGATCTCGCAGATCCGGTCGAAGGCCGGGTGAGGCGGATAGCACAGGGCATGTTCGGTGTCAGGCTCCGCCGCGGCGACCCGGCCCCCCGGCTTGGCCAGGCGCACCATCTCGGCCACCACCACCGCGGGCTCTGGCACGTTGACCAGCAGGGTTCGGGTATGGACCAGGTCGAACGAGCGCGATCGCAGCCCGGTACGCCCGGCGTCCGCGGTGACGATCTGCACGCCCTTGAGCCTGTGACCAGAGACGAACGAGGCCGCCATGGCCGTGTGCGTCGGGTTAGCGTCCAGGCCTACGACCCGGCCGCCGGGTGACACCCGGCCGGCCAGCAGGTCAAGAATCCCGCGCGGGCCGCACCCCAGGTCGATCGCGGTCTGCCCCGGCCGCAGGCCGACCCGGTCAAGCAGCGCCGCGCTGTCGGGTGCCAGTTCATCCGCCTGGCGCTGAAGCCGCGCGCTCTCTTCGGCGCTGCTACCCAGCGGGTAGACGGCACTGGCGTCATCGCCGAAAGGATTCAGTCATCTCATCACGTCCCCTGGTCGCGGAACTGGCCAGCTCCGCGCTTATCCCGGCGACGGCCGTCCCCGGCGCGACCGTTCCGCCAGCTCAATCTCGGTCCCCGCGCGTACAGTTTGCCCGAAACGGCCGCCCAGCGGGAGTTTGGCCGGGAGGAAGGCGATCCGACGTTCGCCCCTGGAGTGATCGCCTGCGGAGCAGTAGCCTTGGCCCAAGGTAATGGGGGGCTTCCATGACCGACCTCGGACGCGTACAGGCTGGCCCGGCTGAGCTGGCGCAGGGCACGCAGCGGGACCGTTCGGGATAAATGATCTTGACCTGCGAGGTTGCGCAGCAGCAGCGCCTTGGCCAGGCAGGCCCGCTCGAACGTCGCCAGGTGGCCTCAACTCCGCAAGACGGGGGACCTAATCGGCCTCACCCGGCGAACAGGTGCAGCCCGGCGGCGAAGCGGTGCGCGATCTCCAGTGCCTTCGGCAGCTCGGGATGGCGGACGATCACCATGCCGTCGGCGATGGTGGTGGCCCGCCAGTCCCGCCGCGGCGCGCCGACCGGGAGCAGTTCGAGCGCGGCGACGTGCTCGCCGTATTCGGCCAGCAGCGCCTCCAGGCCCTCATAGTGGGTGATCCGGCCGGCGCCGCTGGCCCGCTTGAAGACGCTTGCGGCGTTATAGCGCCGCTGCACCGGCCGCGGGATCCGGCCGTGCGTGACGGCGTGCGCCCAGGCCGCGAACAGGTCGGCGTCGGTGGCGTAGTTCATCACGTCGACGGTGCGGGCGCCGGGCGGGCGTGCGCCGATCTCGCCGAACACCACCTCACCTTCGGCCTTGCGGTACCACTCCATGTGGGTGAACCCGTCGCGGAAGCCGAGGACCCGGAGCACGGCGACGCCGAGTTCCCGGCCGCCCTGCAGGCCGGGCTCGTCCAGGTCGCGCAGCGCCATCGTGATCGGGCTGATCCACTCGTGCATCTTGGTCATCAGCGGGCGCGGATGGTACTGGCAGATGTTCTCTACGAGCACCCGCCCGCCGGCGCAGATCGAGTCGTAGGTGAACTCCTCACCGTCGATGAATTCTTCGACGCTGACCTGCGGCACGTGCCGGAGGCTGGGCAGGACCGCGTCGAGTTCGGCGGCCGAGTCGGCCCGGTAGGTGTCCGCCGAGCCCGCCCCGTCGACCGGCTTGACGATGAGCGGGAAACCGATCTGGTCGGCGGCCGTCCACACGCCGGCGACTGTCCGGGCGGCGACGTGCCGCGGGGTGCGCAGGCCCGCCGCGTCGAGCAGCTGCTTCATCCGCTCCTTGTCCCGGAACGGCAGGGTCTGCTGCACCGTCAGCCCGGGGAGCCCGAGTTCTTCCCGCAGCCGCGCGGCCAGGATCATGTACGGCTCCCACAGGCACTCGACCTGGTCGATCCGTACCTGGCGGGCCAGCTCCCGCACGGTCGCCGAGACTTCGTCGTCCGCGGCCAGCGAGCCGACCTGGACGTAGTGGTCCAGTGCGTCGCGGGCGGCCGCCGGCAGGGCCGCCGCCGACTGGTCGCCGAGGCCGATGACGATCACTCCCGCCTGGCCGAGCCCGCGGGTGAAGAACGCCATCTCCGCCGGGTAGCCAGGCGAGATCATCAGCACGTTCATCGCGGTCAGCCCAGTTCCACGCGCACGGTGGTGACCAGCCGCTTGAGTGCCTCGGTGACCACGGGCGTGTCCGGGTGCCGCACGGTGATGTAGCCGTCGCCCTCGTAGCTGCCCGAGGACGGCTGACCCGGTCGGGGCAACCGCGAGTCGACGACCAGGGAGCTCACCTCGGGCGGCAGCGCGTCCAGGCCGTGGATGGCCTTGATCTGGCCTGCGCCCTGTCCGCGCAGGTAGACCGTGCCCGCGGACCAGCGGCGTTCCGGCGGCTCGAAGCTGCCGTCCACCATGAGCCGCGCCCACGCGGTGTAGAGGTCGAAGTCGTGCACGTAGCACAGCATCGAGGTGATCTGTGCACCCGGCGGCCGGGCCCCGACCTCGGACACGGCGACCGTGCCGTCCGGGCGCCGGAACCACTCCATGTGGGTCAGTCCCGAGCGCAGCCCTAGCGCGCGCAGCGCGGTCGGGGCGACCTGCCTGATGCCGGCGTACTCGGGCCCATCGATGTCGCGGGGCAGCCGCACCACCCACTGCATCCACGGGTTGCGCAGCACCTCAAGCGGGGTCGGCAGGTAATCCGAGAACGAGTCCCAGACGATCTGCCCGTCGACCATCACGCTGTCGTAGGAGCCCTCCTCCCCGGTCAGGAACTCCTCGATCAGCGCGGGCCGCTCCGGGCTCGGCGGAGATATATCCAGCCAGGCGCCTAGATCGCCGGCATTGTCGAGGCGGAACGTGCTCTTGGCTCCGGCCCCAGCGGGCGGCTTGACGACCAGCGGGAAGCCGGCCAGCCGGGCAAAGTCGGCCGCGTCGGTCGCGGAGCGGGCCAGCCGGTGCCTGGCACACGGCACGCCCGCGGCGCGCAGCACCGTTTTCATCCGGGCCTTGTCCCGGAAGTTGCCGGCCGTGACCACGTCCATGCCGGGGATGCCGAGGTGGTCACGTACCTGCGCGAGGGGCACCTGAAGCTGCTCCAAGACGGCCAGCAGCCGCTGCACCGGGCCGAGCTGGTCGCCGAGCCCCTGCACGGCACCGGCGATCTGGCCGACGTCGAGCCCGTCCTCGATCCGCCAGTGCCCGGCCAGGCTGTCTCGCAGCCCGGGTGGCAAGCGGTCCGCGGGCTCGCAGGTGATCAGGGCCAGCTGCACGTCCGGCAGCGTGGCCGCGGCTTGCACGAACCGCGTCGTCGTGTCGAGCAGATAAGGCGCGGCGAACCCGGCGACCACCATGGGAAGAACGTACCCAGTTACCATTCCAGGCATGAATGTCGTCTTGGTCGAGCCGTTCTTCCCGGCTAACCAGCGCCAGTTCGCCCGGGCCCTGGCCGAGGCGGGCGCGACGGTGATCGGCATCGGCGAATACGGCCTCGACGCGCTGGACGACCAGCTGAAGGGCTGGCTATACCACTACGAGCGGGTGCCGTCGGTCACCGACGTGCAGGCGCTGACCCAGGCGGTCCGCTGGGTGCAGGACAAGCTGTGGGTGGACCGGCTCGAGGCGACGGTCGAGGCGCACACCATGGCCGCGGCGCAGGTCCGCGAGGCCTGCACGATCCCGGGCACGTCGGTACGGACGGCCTGGCTGTGCCGGGACAAGCCGTCGATGAAGGAGGCGCTGCGGTCGGCCGGGGTGCCGACCGCCATCTCGGCCGCCGTGAGCAGCGCGGCGGAGGCGCGCACGTTCGCCGAGCTGGCCGGGTTCCCGCTGATCCTCAAGCCGCGCAGCGGCGCAGGCGCGTCGGGCACCGTGCGGGTCGATGACTTCGCGGGCCTCGAGCACGCGTTGGGTGTCTTTGGCGGCCAAGGCGCCGAGTCGATCGCCGTCGAGGAATTCGTCGAGGGGCACGAGGGCTTCTACGACACGATCACGGTCGACGGGCGGGTGGGCCTGGACTTCGCCTCGCACTACTACCCGAACGTGCTCGAGGCGATGCGAACCCGGTGGATCTCGCCGCAATTCGTCTCCACCAACCGGATAGACACCGCGCCGGAATACGCCGAACTGCGGGACCTGGGCCGGAAGGTGATCACCGCGCTCGGCATCGGGACGTCGGCCACGCACATGGAGTGGTTCGCCGGGCCCAAGGGGCTGAAGTTCTCCGAGATCGGCTGCCGGCCGCCCGGCGTGGGGGCCTGGGACCTGTACTCGGCCGGCAACGAGATCGACCTCTACCGCGAGTGGGCCAACGCGATCGTGACCGGCGGGACGAGCGCGACGCCGTCCCGGCGGTACGCCAGCGGGATCGTCGCGCTGCGGCCCGAACGGGACGGCGTCATCACCGGCTACAGCGGCGTCGACGAACTGCAGCAGCAGTACGGCGAGTGGGTTATCGACGCCTCACTGCCGCCGCCCGGCACGCCCACCCAGGCGGTGGAGGCCGGGTACATGGCCAACGCGTACGTGCGGATGCGCCATCCCGACTACGACGCGCTGCGCGGCATGCTCGACGCGGTGGGCCGCACGCTGCGCGTTTACGCCTCGTGATGGTCATCCTGCTCGGACCGCAGCGCAGGCCCACGGTGGACGCGGTGGCCCGGTCGCTTTCGCTTGCGGGCCCGATCGCCACGATCACCGCGGGGTGGCACGAGCGTGAGCCCGACGACGCCGAGCTGAGCACGCTGCTCGGCGGCCGCACCGCCAACCTCTCGCTGTACCGGCGGTGGCTGGACGTGCAGGACCGCGATCCGCAGTACGCGGCGGCCGAGCGCGCGCTGGCCGGGATGCTCGCCGAGCTGCAGGACCTCTACCTGCTACGGCTGGACTACGCACTGCAGGCGGTCTACGCCGTGCAGCGGCGCTCACCGGGTGAACTCCGGACCGAGGCGCTGGGCGAGGCTATCGCCACGGTGCGCGAGCTCGACGCGGCCCACCTGCGCCGGGTCAACCGCATGCGCGGCGAGTTCTTCCAGCGACTGCAGCCGCACGACCGGCCGGTGATCGCCGGGCACCGCGACGAGGTGCAGGGCATCCTCGGCGAGGCCTGCGCCCTGGTCATCGCGGGCGGGCACGTGGGCGTGCTGGCCGAGGTGCTGCACCTGTTCAACGTGGCCGCGGCGCTGCGCTCGTGGGTGGGGCGCTCGTCGGCGGGGCGGTCACCGGTGATCGCCTGGTCAGCCGGGGCGATGGCGCTGGCCGACCGGATCGTGCTCTTCGGCGACCGGTCACCACAGGGACCCGGCCATCCCGAGGTGTACGGCAGCGGCCTGAGCGTGCTCCGCGATGTGGTGCTGCTGCCGCACGCCCGGGCCAGGATGCTGCTCGACGACACGCCGCGGATGGCGGTCTTCGCCCGGAGGTTCGCACCGGCCCGCTGTGTCCTCCTGGACAGCGGCACCAGGATCGAGCTCGACGGCGATGACGGCGGCGACGTCGGCTGGCCGCCGGGCGTCCGGGTGATCGCCGAGGACGGCCGCGTGACCTCCCTGGAGGCGGCCTGACCACCGTGAGCGGGCCGGTCACGCGCAAGCTCGCCATCAACAGGCTGCGCGATCGCCGACCGCTCGACTCAGCCGCCGTCGACCGCTTCCTGGCGCGGCACGAGGTCCCCATCATCGAGGGCGCCCGCTGCACGTTCCTGTACCGGGGCGAGGCCGACGAGGTGTTCCTCGTCCACCGGATCTTCGGGCTGCCCGATCACCTGCCGCTGCGCCGGCTGCGCGGCACCGACCTGTGGTATCTCGTCCTCGAGCTGCCCGAGGGCTCGAGGGTCGAGTACCAGCTGGAGGTGGCGCGCGGCGGCCACCGCGAGCGGGTCAACGACCCGCTGAACCCCCGGCTGGCGCACAGCCCGGTCGGCAGTTCCTCGGTCTGCTACGCCCACGGGCACGAGATACCGGACTGGACGCGGCCCGATCTCCAGGTGCGGCCCGGGTCGCTGGCCGACCTGGTGGTGCCCAGCCGGGCGCTGCGCCGCGACTGCCCGGTGACGCTCTACCGGCCGGCCCGGTTCCGCCGCACCGCCCGCTACCCGCTGCTGATCGTGCACGACGGCGGCGACTACCTGGCGTACGCGGCGGCCAAGACCGTGCTCGACAACCTCATCCACCGGCTCGACGTCGCCGAGATCGTCGCCGCGTTCACCTACCCGGGCGACCGGCTGGCCGAGTACGCCAACTCGGCGGCGCACGCCCGCTTCCTGACGGCCGAACTGCTGCCGCGGCTGGAGGCGGAACTCCCGCTGGCCGGCACGCCGTCCGGGCGGTGCCTGATGGGCTCCAGTTTCGGTGCCGTGGCCGCGCTGTCGACCGCTTATCGCCATCCGGAGGCCTACGGGTCGCTGCTGCTTCAGTCTGGCTCGTTCGTCTTCACCGATATCGGTCACGACCACGGCGGCGGGCCGCCGTTCGACCCGGTGGTCCGGTTCGTCAACCGGTACCGGTCCGCCCCGCGGCGGGTCGCCGACCGGGTATTCGTCAGCTGCGGCGTCTACGAGCCGCTGATCGTGCCGAACCGGTCCATGGTTCCGGTATTCGAGGCGGCCGGAATGGCCATCCGGTACGTCGAGGCCCGCGACGGCCACAACTGGGAAAACTGGCGTGACCGGCTGCGGGAAGGGCTGTCCTGGATTTTCCCGGGTCCCCAGAAGTTCTTCTACGAGTGATCATTGTCCTGAGCGGTCATTTCCTGAGGGAGCTTTCGATGGATGAGCTTTCTGTGCGCAGGCGTACATGAATGATGACCTGAGGGTCAGGGAACGGTGGTTCTCCGAGCGGCTGCAGGTAGAGATCACCGTGGTGCGGTGGGGAGTGTTGGGCACGCCCGTACTGGTCTTCCCGACCGCGGGCGGCGACGCCGGGGAGATCGAGCGGCACGGCCTGGTGAACGCGTGCGGGCCGTTGCTGGCCGAAGGCCGCATCAAGCTGTATTCGGTCGACAGCGTGGCCGGCCAGGCCATGGTCAGCAAGGCAAACTCGCCCGAGCATCGCATGTGGCTGCTCAACCAGTTCCACGAATGCGTCCGGTGGGAAGTGGTGCCGGCCATCCACGCCGACCTTGGCGGCCAGGCCATCGACGTGATCACCGCCGGCGCCTCGGTTGGCGCGTTCAACGCGGTGGCGGTCCTGTGCCGCTATCCCGACGTCTTCGCCGCGGCCGTCGGCATGAGCGGCAGCTACCGGATAGAGCGCTTCTACGACGAAGCCTGGAGCCAGGACCTGTACTATTCCGCGCCGATGCAGTTCCTGCCGGGCCTGGAAGGCCCGCAGCTGGACCGGCTCCGGCAGCGGCGGGTGGTGCTCGCGGCGGGCGAAGGCGAGTGGGAGGACATCGGCTCGTCGTGGCAGATGGCCGCGGTGCTGGGCGCCAAGGGCATCCCCAACCGGGTGGACAACTGGGGACCGCAGTGGGCACACCAATGGCCCACCTGGCGGCAGATGCTGCCGCAGTACCTGCGCGAGCTCACCTAAGGCGCATCGGGCAGTATCTCCTCGTCGAGGATCTCTTCGCAGAGCTCCAGGCACTCGGTGCAGACGGCGGCCACCGCGGGCGGCTTTCCCGCGAACACGGTCGGAATCGCGGCCATGCCTAGCACCTGGTGGCGGTATTTGCCGCAGAAACTGCAGCGTCCCCGCCGGTCCTGCTCAGGCACGGCGATCATCAGTCCGCGCGGAGTGCCGGCGGCCATCCCGGAGCTGATCACGCCCTTGGTCCGGCCGACGCACTCGTCGCAGATGTACGCGCCCGGGCCCGCGATCAGCTTGCCGACCGCGGATTGCTGCTTGCCGCAGAAGGTGCAGACCAGCAGCGGATCGGGGTGCCCCCCTTCGCGGCGGCGCACCCAGCGGCGCGACCCGCCGGCCGACTCGACGATCTGGTGCACCCGCTGGTGGCTGAGGCCGAGGCCGGCGGCGAGCTCGCGCAGCGACGCGCCGTGCAGATGCAGGCGCCGGACGGCGCGGTGGAACTCGGCCCGGGCCACCTCGGCGTCGTGCTCGGCATCGATTAGCCGTTCTTGGGCTCGCCTGGCCTCGGCGAGCAGGTCGTCATCCATCTGTCTACCGTAACTAGACGATAGACGCCTGCCAAGGGGGCCGTCCGCGCCCGGTTGTCAGGGCTGGCCTGTCTCGAAGCGGCTGACCTTGCCGTTCGTGATCGTGAAGGCCCACCGGGTGCGCATCTCGCCCCACGTGTCGTTGCGGTAGGCGGCGATCAGCGAGCGGCCGCCGTCCCGCGCCGAGACCACGTCGAGGTGGCCATGACTGGAGAAGATCTCCCGTTCGGACCCTTCATGATCGCAGCGGGGTACGGCGGGCCGGGGTCAGGCGAGCCTGGTGACCTCCACGGTCACGTCGAGCGCGCTGGTCGGGGCGCCATGGTAGATGCCCTTGAGCGGCGGGATGTCGGCGTAGTCCCGGCCCCTGGCCACCACCACGTGGCGCTCCCGCACCGGCGCGCCGCTGGTCGGATCGAGCGCCCGCCAGGAACCAGCCCAGTACTCCACCCAAGCGTGGCTCTCGCCCACCAGGGTCTGCCCGGGCTCGGCCCCCGGATCGGCGTGCAGGTACCCGGAGACGTATCTGGCGGGCAGGCCGGCCGCGCGCAGCAGTGCCACCGTGACGTGCGCGATGTCCTGGCACACGCCCTGGCCCTGATCCCAGGCTTCCTGGGCGTTGGTCCGCACCCCGGTGGCGCCGGCCATGTAGCTGACCTGCGACCGGACGCGCGAGGCGACCTCCTCCGCCGCCTGCGCCGGGTCCGCGTCGTGCACGGCGTCCAGGACGGTGGCCGCGACGGCCGGCGTCACGGTGGTCAGCGGGGTGGTCAGGAGGAATTCGCGCAGCCGACCCGAACCCGCCTGCCCCCGCAGTTCCTCCCACGGAAGCACGGGGGGCGGGGCGCCGAGCCCCTGGCCGGTTTCGACCGTGGCCTGGGCCCGGACCTCGAGGCTCTCGTGCGGCTCGGTAATATCGAACACGCTGACGAACGTTCCCCAGTAGTCGCAGTAGGTCCAGACCGGAACCCCCGGGCCCGCATAGACCCGGCTCTCCAGGGTGACCTGGGTGGGCAGCGTCAGCGGGGTCATCCGGACCTCGTTAAACGAGGCCCGGACCGGCGCGGTGTAGCTGACCCGGGTGGTGTGCACCACCCGCAGCCGCCAGCCCACGCTCAGCCGTCCCGTTCCCAGGCGACCTGCGCCTCGTACTGGAAGTACCGCCCGGTGATCGCCTCGCATGCCTCCACGCAGGCCTGCTGCAGCTGACCGAGCAGCTCGGGAAGCTGTTCGGTGAGCTGCCCGGCATCGGCGTACTCCAGCCTGGTCCGCAGCTGGCCGACCGGGCGCCTGGCCGGGTCGTCCATGCCCATCCGGACCGGGCCCGGGTTCAGGGCGACCAGGCATTCCTCCGCGGCCACCAGCGAGTACAGCACCGACCGCGGGAACAGCCGGTCGCGCAGCAGGAACTCGGCCACCAGGGTCGGCTCCGCGGCCCAGCCGTGCGTCCGGATGAACGACTCATACGCGCCGCACGCGTGCAGCAGCAGCGGTCCGCTCTCCTCCGGCGGCCCAGGCATGCGCGCGAGCAGCAGCCTGGCCGTCATGTCGGCCCGTTCCAGCGACCGGCCGAGCACCAGGAACCGCCAGGCGGCATCGTGGCTCATGGTCGATTCGGCCAGGCCGAAGAACAGCGCCGCCCGTTCCCTGATGAACCGGAGGAACACGTGCGGCCCCAGCCGGTCCGCGGCGCGGCGCTGGCCGGTCAGCCCGTGACCGGCCACGTTCAGGCACTCCCACATCTCGCTCGAGATCACCTCGCGGATGCCGCGGGCGCCGGCCCGGGCCGCGAGCACCGCGCCGGCGATGGCGCTCGGGCTCTTGGCATCGTAGGCCAGCCGGAACAAGGCCGCCCCGACGTCGGGTTGAGCGTCCGGACCGGGATCGACCCCGAGGATGCCGAACAGCGGACCGCAGTCCGCGCCGGATCCCGCCGCCGCATCGCCGAGCAGCCGGTGCACGTAGATGTCGACGAGCCGCGCCGTGTCATCCGCCCGCTCTATGTAGCGGCCGGTCCAGAACAGGGTCTCGGCCATCCGGCTGAGCAGTTCATCGTTCACTGGTCCGGGCCGCTCATTGGTCCGGGCCACTCTGCCTGCCTACCGCCGTCCTGGCCACGGCCGACTGGGCGGCCAGCAGCGAAAACGACACGGCAGGCGGCTCCGGGGTGGCTGACTTGGGCCCGGCTAGCACCCAGGTGTCCTTCGATCCGCCGCCCTGGCTGGAGTTGACCACCAGCTCCCCTTCCGGCAGCGCCACCCGGGTCAGGCCGCCGGGCAGCAGCCACACGTCCTCGCCGTCGTTGACGGCGAACGGCCGCAGGTCGATGTGCCGCGCCGCGAGGGCCTCGCCGATCAGCACCGGGGAGGTGGACAGGGCGACCGGCCGCTGGGCCATCCAGCCGCGCGGGTCCGCCAGCAGCCGCTCGCGCAGCACCGCAAGCTCGGCCGCCGACGCCTTCGGGCCGATGACGATGCCGGCCCCGCCCGCCCCGTCCACCGGCTTCACCACCAGCTCGTCGAGCGAGTCGAGAGCCCAGTCGAGCATGTCCGGGTCGTCGAGCCGGTAGGACTCCACGTTGTCCAGGATCGGTTCCTCGCTCAGGTAGTACCGGATGAGGTCGGGGACGTAGGTGTAGACGAGCTTGTCGTCGGCCACCCCGTTGCCGACCGCGTTGGCGATGGTGACGTGGCCCGCCCGCGCCGCGTTGATCATGCCGGGGCAGCCGATCACCGAGTCGGGCCGGAATTGCAGCGGGTCGAGGAAGTCGTCGTCGACCCGGCGGTAGATGACGTCGACCGGGCGCCGGCCCCGGGTGGTGTGCACGTACACCCGGTTGCGGACGCAGAACAGGTCCCGTCCCTCCACCAGTTCCACGCCCATCAGCCGGGCGAGCAGCGTGTGCTCGAAGTAGGCGGCGTTGTGCACACCCGGGGTCAGCACGACCACGCACGGGTCCGACGTCCCCCGCGGCGCGGCGGCGCGCAGCGCGGCCAGCAGCCGGGACGGGTAATCGTCCACCCGGTGCACGCTCTGGTCGGCGAACAGCGCAGGGAACGTCCGCGTCATGGCCAGCCGGTTCTCGATCACGTAACTCACGCCGGACGGCACCCGGACGTTGTCCTCGAGGACCCGGAAGCGCCCCTGCTCGTCGCGGATGAGGTCGATGCCCGCCACGTGCACCCGGACACCGTTCGGCGGCGCGAAGTCGGCTACCTCCCGGCGGAAGCGCGGCGAGGTGTAGATGAGCCGCCACGGCACCACCCCGTCGTCGAGGACGCGCCCGGGGCCGTAGACGTCCGCCAGGAAGGCCTCAAGCGCCCGCACCCGCTGCCGCACGCCCCGGGACACCAGGTCCCATTCCACCGCGTCGATGACCCGCGGGATCAGGTCGAGCGGGAAGGGCCGTTCCTCCCCCGCGAAGTCGTAGGTGACCCCCCGGTCGGTGAACACGCGCGCCAGCTGGTCGGCGCGGAACCGCAGCTCGGACGGATCCATCGGCTGCAGCACGGACACCAGTGCGTCGTAGGGCGCGCGGGGCTTGCCGGGTGCCGCGAACATCTCGTCCCAGGCCTGGGCAAGCCGGTAGCCATCGAAAATGTCCGCCACAACCGAAGCGTACGCTGGGCACGTTTACCGCGCATCACGGCTATGTTTCTGTTTGTTTCCGGCGATGTCCCGCTACGGCGGCTGACGCGGCGCCAGCCGCGATCGCGCGGTCCGCGAGGGGCCGTGGTCCCTCCGGCCGTGCGATACTACGGCGGGAACCGCAGCGGGGCGCGAAGCGCAGCGGGGGGTTCCGGGGGGTCGTCCCCCCGGGCCAGCACCGCCTCAGGCGAAGCGGGCGATCTGGCGCATCTTGTTCATCGCGTCCAGGGCGGCCACCTTGTAGGCCTCGGCCAGGGTCGGGTAGTTGAAGACGGCGTCCACGAGGTAGTCGACGGTGCCGCCGCAGCCCATGACGGCCTGGCCGATGTGAACCAGTTCGGTGGCACCAGTGCCGAACACGTGCACGCCGAGCAGATTCCGGGTGTCCAGCGCCACCAGGAGCTTCAGGACCCCGTAGGAATCGCCGATGATCTGCCCGCGGGCCAGTTCCCGGTAGCGCGAAATGCCGACCTCGAAGGGCACGTTGTCGTGGGTGAGCTGCTCTTCGGTCCGCCCCACGAAGCTGATCTCGGGGATGCTGTAGATGCCGATCGGATGCAGGTCGCTGACCGCGTGCAACGGCTCCCCGCAGGCGTGGTGCGCCGCGATCCGGCCCTGTTCGGCGGAGGTGGCCGCTAGGGCGGGGAAACCGATCACGTCGCCGACCGCGTAGATGTGCGGCACCACGGTCCTGAAGTACTCGTCCACCACGATCCGGCCGCGCTTGTCGGCGGTCAGGCCGGCCGCGTCGAGCTTGAGATCCTCGCTGGCCCCCTGCCGGCCGGCCGAGTACATGACGGTGTCGGCGGGGATCTTCTTCCCGCTCAGCAGCGTCGCGATGGCGCCCTCGGGCCGCGCCTCGACCGAGGACACGGTCTCCCCGAACCGGAAGGTGACGGCGAGATCGCGCAGGTGGTACTTGAGTGCCTCGACCACCTCGACGTCACAGAACTCGAGCATCCGGTCGCGCTGCTCCACGACCGTGACCTTGGTACCGAGGGCCGCGAACATGGACGCGTACTCGATCCCGATCACGCCGGCGCCCGCGACTACCATCGAGCGCGGGACCGCCTGCAGGTGGACGATCCCGTCGGAGTCGATGACGGTGCGCTCGTCGAACTCGACGCTGGCCGGCCGGGCGGGCCGGGTGCCGGTGGCGATCACGATCTTGTCCGCGCTGGCCCGGCGGACGCGGCCCTCACCGCCGTCGACCTCCACGGTGTGCTGGTCGAGGAAGCGGCCCGTACCGGTCATGGTCGTGACCCGGTTACGGGTGAGCTGACTGCGCACCACGTCCATCTCCCGGCCGACCACGTGGGTGGTCCGGGCGGCCAGGTCGGCGATGGTGATCTCGTCCTTGACCCGGTAGCTCTGGCCGTACATCTCGCGCTGGTCCAGGCCGGTCAGGTAGAGGATCGCCTCGCGCAGGGTCTTGGACGGGATCGTGCCCGTGTTCAGGCACACACCGCCCATCATGTCCTTGCGCTCGACGATCGCCACCCGCCGCTCGAGCTTCGCCGCGGCAATGGCTGCCTTCTGGCCGCCAGGCCCCGAGCCGAGTACCAGCACGTCGAAGTCGTACACACGATCCAGTGTGACGACCGCAAGCCGCCTTTTGAACCCCTGGAGGCGCCCGACCTTGTTGTTCACACCGCAGCAACGCCCGGGGCCGCCGGTGCGGGCCAACGGGCAGACGAGGGCCGGCATGTCCATTTTGCTCTTGTCCGGGAAGGTGGGGCTGGCTAACCGGATGGCAGCAAGGGAGCGCCCATGGCTCGGCCTGCGACAAACAGCAATATCCTCACCACACTCGACGAACGGCCCCGACCTCGTTCTACTGGCAGCTCACGCTGCTGGCGACGCTAGGCGGGTGGCTGGCGGCTGGTCCTGGGTCTGGGCGCCGTCCCGGCCCTGATCGGGCTGGCGCTGCGTACGCGGATGCCTGAGTTCACCCCGCTGGCTGCTGCGGCACCGCCGCTATGACGACGTGCGCAAGGCCATGGCCGCGCTCGGCGCGGGAGATGTCAGCGAGGACGACGTTCAGCGCGCCGCGCAGGTGGTGGAGCGGATCGAAGGCGGGAACCGGGAGCAGCGGCGCCGGGCCTGGACGCCCGGAGTGCGGCGGGCGCTGGTCGTGATCTGCGTGTTCTTCATCTTCCAGCAGATCACCGGGATCAACGTGCCACTGTACTACGGGCCGCACCTGCTCGGGCCGATCTTCTCAGGCGCGCACGCCACGCTGGTGCAGACCACCGTGGCCGGCGTCGAGGTCACCGCGATCATGACGGCCGTCAACGTGGCCGCCACCTATCTGGGCTTCCGCTGGATCGACAAGTTCGGCCGGAAGCCACTTGCCATCGGCGGCTACACCGGCATGATCGTGTTCGCGCTGGTGTCCGCGGCCGGCCTGGCCTTCATGTCCGGCACGCCCCGGCTGGTCGTCATCATGATCGGCCTGGACTTCTTCATCGCCTCGTTCGCGGTCGGCGTCGGCGGCACCGGCTGGACCCTGCAGGGGGAGGTGTTCCCCACCGCGGTCCGCGGCCAGGCCGCGGCCCTCGCCGCGATGATCGACTGGCTGGCCAACTTCGCCCTCATCGAGGTCTTCCCGGTGACGCAGAACGCCATCAGCCTGGCTGGCGTCATGGTCATCTTCGGCGGGCTGTGCGCGCTGGCCATCGTGTTCATCTGGAAGTTCCTGCCCGAGACCAAGGGCCTGCCGGTCGAGGAGATCGTCGGTGTCTTCGAGCAGCAGCAGAAGGAGAGCCCACTGTCCACGGCGGCCTGAGCGGACAGCCTGGGGACCGGGAAACCCAGGCCCCGGGATGGGCGAGGCGCCTGAGGCGGTTAGCGGGTTGCCGCCTCAGGCGCCGGGTTAGGTGGGGCCGGGGACTACTTACATGGGCGGGCCCGCGGTGAGCGCCAGGTCGCCGTTCTTGGTCTGGCCGGACGGGGTGACCCAGGTGACGGACACCGCGTCGCCCGGGCGGAGCTTGGCCATGATGTCGGCCAGGCTCTGCGGCGAGCCGACCGTCTGGCCGTTCAACTCGGTGATGACCGATCCGGCCGTCAGCCCCGCGGCCGCGGCCGGGCTGTTGCAGATCGTGCCGATGACCAGCGTGCCCGAGTTCACCGAGGCGATCGTGGACGGGACGGACAGGTTGGCGTTACTGGTGTAGCAGCTCGAGGTGCCGCCGTTGCCCGCGCCATTGCCGTTACCGAGACCGCCGAAGCCGCCGAAGCTGCCGGGACCGGTGTTCTGCTGCTGCTGCGAGGCCTGGTCCTGCGGGTTGGCGTCGGTCCCCTGACCGACGTAGATCCCGATGAAGGGCGGGTAGCCGATCACGATGGTGGAGCTGGCGTGGCCTGCGGCGATCTGGCCGGCGACCGACAGGGCGGTATTGATCGGGATGGCGAAGCCGGCCACCGTCTGCTGCTGGGTGAAGCTCACGCTGTTGCCCGCGGTGTCCATGCCGATGACCTGGCCGGCCGAGTTGACCAGCGGGCCGCCGGAGTCGCCGGCCACGATGTCCGCGTTGGTCTGGATCATCCCGTGCAGCGTCTCCGACTTGACCGTCCCGCCCTGGTCGCTGGCCGTGATGGTCTGGTTGAGCCCGGTGACCTGACCGGGCGCGGGGACGATCGCGCTTCGCCCTTCGGCGTTACCCAGGGCCATCACCGCGGCCCCGGTCTTGACCTTGCTGGCATCGCCGATCGGGACCGCGTGCAGGCCGGACGGGTTCTGCAGCTGAAGCAGCGCGATATCGCCGGTCACGTCGTAGCCGACGACCTTGGCCACGAAGTTCTGGCCCGTCGACGCGACCGTGGCGGTGATCTTGGTGGCGTTCTCGATGACGTGGTTGTTCGTCAGCACCAGGCCGTTACCCGCGTTGATCACCATGCCGGTGCCCGCGGCCTGCTCGCTGCTGTACTGCAGCGTGGTGTTGATGATCACCAGGCCCTGCTCGACCTTGCTCAGGCTCCCGGTCGTCCCGGTCCCGCTGCTCGGCGCGGGTACCGCGGTGCTGGGCAGCGGGGCGGGCGCGAGCGCGCTGCTGCTCGGCTGCGGCGCCGCCGCGGAGTTCGCCGCCGGGTGATAGATGGCCACCACCGTGCCCGCCCCCAGCGCGCCCGCCGCCAGCGCGACGGCCAGGTAACTCAGCAGGCTGATACGGCGCTTGGGCGGACGGGGAGGCATGGGAGGCATGGGGGGAGGGGCCGAACCGAAGTAGTCCCCCGTGGGCGGCTGGCCGTAGCCGCTGTAATCCTGCATCTGAATCACGCCTTAGGTGTGGGCGTCCGGGTCGCTCGGAAGCCAGGTCCGACCAGGCATGGCCCGGGCCGGTCCTGTCCCTCTCCAGTGAGCACCACGAACCTGATAGATAGCTGAAGGCGCGCTGCAGATTCACGCTAACCACAGAGCATTCTCTCAGCCGAACGAACCGTGGCGGGCGCTCTCACCAGACCGCGGCGGGCTCTGGGACGGCACATACGGGCTGAGCCGGGCGGCCAGGGACTGCCTGGCCAGGAGGATCTTGCCGCCTAGCTCGGCTCTGGCCCGGGGGGCCAGGGCCGAGCGCAGCCGCTGCCATGCCTGCCGCTCCTCGAAGTCGAAATGCTCTCTGCCGACCTGAGTGAACTGGCTGAGCAAGTCCTCGAACTCCGGCTGGCTGGCGTCTAGCTTGTCCAGTTCGGCCAGCAGCGCGCCGATCTCGAGCTCGGCGCAGATGCCGCGGTCGGCGAGCTGCTCCCCGCCGGGCACGTGCTCGCGCACGGCCGGCCACAGCCAGGTCAGCTCGATTTCCTCGTGCTTAGAGGCCTCGATGATCAGCTCTTCGGTCATGATCTTGCGCAACATCAGCTGATCCTCGGTGGCGCCGGTCGCCGCGGTCGGGCCCTTCTCGAGCTCGGCCAGCGCCTGTCTTATCTCCTCGTGGTCCTCGGCCAGGACATCGAACACGTCCTCCATCGCTTCCTCTCCTCCTTGCGTGTCGCCCGCCGGGGTGGTTGCTCCCACTTCCCGCCCGGGTAGGGGCTTGACTGCCACAGGCGGGGAGTGGTACGGCTGATTCCACCGGGAAATGCGAGGTCACAGCGGGGGTAGGCACGAAGTACGCGGCGTTAATGGATGCCGCCACACGCAGACAATGTATCTCGCGCAGGGGCGTCGACAGCCCTGCTTCACACCGATTCCCTCGGGCAGTCCGGCCGGGTCAGTCCCACCAGACCGATCGTGTCGCGCTCCGTACCGCACGCCATCCGCCGACGCGTAAACATCAGACGGTAACAGCGTTCCCAGGGCACGGACTACGCCTCGTTCGGCGGAAAAAGTCTTTCAGTGACTAGCCGCGAGGGCGAGTTCCCTGACGAAGTACGCGGCGTTCACCGTGCCGACCCCAGAGGCCAGGTCATAGCCGGGCGTGGCGGCGAAACCGCGCACCGTGTACTCGTGTCCGCCCTGGCTGAACGACACCGTGTTATTGCCCGACCTGACGTCGACGATGCCGGGGGCGCCCTCGGCCGCCAGCCGGTACAGGGCCGGGTTGATCAGGCCGAGGGAATGCCTCACCACCTGGTCGGCCAGCGCGACGATGCCCGCGAACAACGGCGTGGCCTCGCTGGTGCCGCACTCGGGCGTCCAGCCGGCCGACGCCCCGCGATAAGTGCCGTAGGTGTCCACCGACCCGTTGCAGGCGGCGCTCATCGAGATGTCGGGCACGCCGCGCTGGCTGCCGACCACGTTCCGCACGCCGTTCTGGTACGACGGCCGGCCGAAGAGGATGGACTTGCCGCCGCCGCCGGCCAGCGGATTCGGGCCCACGTTGGCGGCCGCGAACTCGTTCGCCGCCTGGTTGTACGTGTCGTTCCACACGGTCGGCGCGGTGGGCTTGCCCTGGGCGTTGAAGTGCAGCTGCGTGCCGCCGACCGCGGTCACCAGCGGGTCGCTGTCCGGCCACGAGGTCACCGGGAAAAGGTAGTAGGTGCTCTGGTCGAGCTTGACGCCGGCGGCGCCGGAGTCGCCCGCGGCGGCGAGCACCGTGACATGGTCCCGTTCGGCGAGCTGGTAGGCGCCGCGCAGCGCCTGGACCGCGGGGGCGTTGGGGAAGGTCTGCTCGGTGGCGCTGAAGCTCTGGCTGATCACGTCGCCGAGGTGGTGCCTGAGCACGTACTCCTCGGCCGTGACGATCTGCGCGAAGCCGTGCACGCCCTCGGTTTCCGACACCGGGGTCTCGACCAGCACGATGCTGGCGCCGGGCGCGACCGTGTGCGCGTACTCCACGTCCAGCGTGGTCTCCCCCGCCCAGCCGACCATACCGGAGTTGCCCGGGTCGTAGGCGGGCACCTTGCCCGCGGGCTGGATCACCTGGAACGACGGCGGCGCGGGCAGGCCGAAGGTCTGGTCGAACACGCTCAGGTCGTTCTTGATCGTCGGCGAGCCGAAGGAGTCGACGATGACGATCGTGCGGCCCTTGCCGGTCACGCCGCTGGCGTACACCGCGGGCAGGCCGTAAGCCTGCTGGATTTGGGCCGGCTGGTAGCACGCGACATTGTAGGCTTCTTCACAGCTAGCAGTGGTCGGCGGACTGGCCTGCACGCGGCCGGCCTGCTGCGCGCCCGGCTGGACGGCCACGTCGGCCAGGGCAGAAGCCGAAGATGCGGCAGGACCCGCAGCCGCGGGGCGCGCGGCAACCGAACTCCAATCCCCCGACCCGGGCCCGGCGGCCGCGGCGGCGGTGAGCCCGAACACACCGATCGCCACCGCCATCAGCCGCGGTATACGCATGAAACGTCTCCCTCCACCGGCCCCGATGACCATAACACTCGTGATCAGATCAAAAAACCACAAGCCGCCCTCAAGATCCATCAGCTCGCTCGCGCAGAATACCGGTTGTACGCTTAGCGAACGTCACGTGGCGGGGGCGGGCCCGAAAATCGAGCAGGGCAAAATCGAGCAGGGCAGAGTCGCACAGGGCGAGGTCGTACTGGTACTGAGGGGCGTCACGTTGGACAGCGTCACGTTGGATAGAGGGGAGCATCATGCGCTTCCGGGGTAGCGTGGCGATCGATCTTGGCACCGTGAACACGCTCGTCTGGGTCGCCGGCCGCGGCATCGTGCTCGAGGAGCCGACGGCGATCGCCATCGACACGGCCATCGGCAAGGTCGCGGCGGTCGGCGCGGCGGCGGACGCGCTGGCCGACAAGGAGCCGCAGGACATCCAGGTGATCCACCCGCTGCGGGACGGGGTCATCGCGGACCTGGACGCGACCGCGGCCATGCTGCACACGTTCCTGCGCCGGGCCCGCAAACGCGGCAGTTCGCTGCTGGGTCCCCTGGTCCGGGCCAACGCCCTGGTGTGCGTGCCGAGCGGGGCCACGTCGGTCGAGCGCCGGTCGATCATCGCGGCGCTGAGCGTCCGGCGGCCCAGGTACAACGTCCGGCTGATCGACGAGCCGGTGGCCGCCGCGGCCGGCGCCGGGTTCGACCTGGACGGCGGGGCAGGCGGCTTCGTGGTCGACATCGGCGGCGGCACCACGGAGGTCGCGGTGGTGGCCGGCTGGCGGGTGGTTCGGTCCCAGTCGCTACGCAAGGCCGGCAACGCCATGGACGACGCCATCGTGCAGGCCGCGCGGGGCGAGCTCGGGCTGATCATCAGCCAGCGCGCGGCCCGGCACCTGAAGACGACGCTCGGCGTCACCGGCGGGGCTCAGGGCTCTGCCGAGGTGGTCGGCCTGGACGTCGCGCAGCGGACGCCGCGGTCGGAGGACGTGCCGGGAAAACTGGTGGCGGCTGCCCTCGAGCCGATCGTGGCGGCGATCACCGGCACGGTGCAGGAGATGCTGTCCGAGATCCCGGCCGGGCTGGCCGAGGACGTGGTCCGCGGCAAGGTCCGGCTAGCGGGCGGCGGCGCGCTGCTGCCCGGCCTGGCCGCCCGGATCGAGACCGCGGGCGGCATTGGCGCGGTCGTGGTCGAGGACCCGCTCCGGTGCGTGGTCCGCGGCGCGGCGGAGATCCTGGAGCGCAAGGACAAGGGCGCGCAGTCCGGGCCCGGCCTGCGTCAGTAGGCCCAAGGGGGGTCCGGGGGGATGGGTCCCCCCGGTCGCGGGGGGTCCGGGGGGTCGCCCCCCCGGACTAGCACCGCATGCCTACTCCAGCGGCTGCCTGGAGATGGCGGACGGCTCCCGGCCGGCCATCAGCAGCCGACGACCGCCGCGATCACCGGCATGCCCACGAGGATGAACAGCAGTTGCTGGGTGGGCACGCTGGACAGTTCGGACAGGCCGTCGAGCGGGTTGTCCCAGGCGTAGCCGATGGCGGCGACGTAGGCCGCGACCGTGCCGAGCACGGCACCGCCCAGGGCGAGCGCGAAGGCGGTCGCGGCGGTCAGCTCCCGGCGGGTCAGGCTGCTCGCCCCGGTGGCGGTCAGGGTGTGCAGGTCCCTGGCGGTCTCGCTGCGGATGAGGCCGATCGACATGGCCAGGATGCCCAGCGCCAGCGCGATCCCGAACACGGTGGCCCAGTTGAGGATCTCCGCCGACGAGGGCGCGCTGTTCTTGGTCTCGATGGTCAGGCCGGCCGCGGCCGCGGTGAGCCGGGCGTCGGTGATCTGCGCCGCGGTCGGCGGGTGCGGCGCCTGGATGAGCCACCCGGCGGTACTGGCGTGCAGGCCGAGCATGTGGATGGCGTGTTCGGTGAGCACCGTGTTGGGGGCCGACGTGCCCCCCGGAAGGGCGCTGACCTCCTGGATCACCGGGTTAGCGACGCACTGGCCCTTCGGGCACGGGTAGCTGTTTGACCCGACATCCTGCGGGCCGTGGCCGCCGCCGGGGCCGCCTGGGCCGAAGTAGCCGCCGTAGACGAGTTGCATCTGGGAGATGCCGGATAGTCCGGGCCGCGCGGTGAGGAAGTCGGCGTCGGGGTTAACCTCGGACGCTTTGATCCCGAACGCCGCCAGGAGCTGCAGGGTGGCCACGTAGATCGGTCCGGACCAGGAACGCCCGGCCGCGGCGTGCTGCAGCGAGGCGCCGGCCTGGTCGAGCTCGATGACGGTGCTGGAGCCGAGGGCCTTGGCGATGTTCTGTGCGGTCGCCGCCTGGGCCTGCGGCGTGCTGACGGTCCCGGATGAGCTGGACCCGCCCGGTCCGTTGCCCGGGCCGCCGCCTGGTCCGCCGTTGGGCGTGTACACGATGATCTGGTTCGAGGCCAGGTTCGGCCCGGCGTAGTCCAGGACGTTCCCGTACCGCTGCGCGGTCAGGACGCAGACCAGGGCGGCGATGAATACGCCGAGGCTGATGGCCGCCAGCGCCGAGCCCGAGCGGGCGCGGTAGCGGGACAGGTCGCGCAGGGCCAGGCGTGCCGCGATCGGGGCGTGCCACCCGAACCTGGCCAGGAGCACCAGGCAGAAGGGCGCCAGCAGGATTATCGCGACGACGAGCAGGACGATGCCGAAAACGAGTTCCGGTGCTCCGCCACCGTTGGCGCTCTTGCCGGAGTAGGACAGCAGGGCCGCGGCGACCACGAAGAGGATCACGCCGGGCAGCGCCGAGCGGTGCACCTGCTTCCGCGGGGCAGGCCGCCCGGACAGGGCGGCGACGACGGGGATCCTGGTGACCGCGCGGGCCGGGCGGGAGGCGGCGAAGTAGGTGGCCACGACGGCCAGCGCCATCGCCGGGCCGATCACGATCCACGGCAGCTGGAACGCGCCGATCAGGTGGTGGGCACTGGATTCCAGCCTCGGCCGGTAGGCCAGCCAGACGGCCAGGCCCAGGACCGTCCCGGCCAGCGCGCCCACGACACCCACCAGGACGCCGTTGACCCGGACCACGAGACGGATGTTCCTGTCGGTGGCGGCCAGGGCGCCGAGCATGCCGAGCGAGCGCAACCGGCGCTGCGCCAGCACCGTGAAGCCGCCCACTGCGACCAGGGCGATGAGCAGCATGCCGACCGTAGCCAGCGCCAGCACGATGGTCTCGGGGTTGAGCGGGTTGCTGGCTGCCGCCGACGGCCGGCTCTGCACGTTCAGGCCGAGCGAGCTGGCGGTCACGCCTGGCGCGTTGAACAGAACAGTGACCTGGGACGGCGCGGTGACCTGGCCCGGCACGACGAGGGCGAACTCGTCCAGCAGGCTCTGCGGGTTCTGCACGATGCCGGTGACCTGGCGGGTCTTTGGGTCCTTCCCGTCCTGGTGCCACACGTCACCGATCTTGAGGTTGAAGGTGGTGGCCACGCCGTCGGTCACGGCCACCTGGCCCGGCCCGGTCGGGTAGTGCCCGGCGACCAGGGAGAGCATCGAAACGCCGAACGGGCCGTTCGGATCCTGGGCGCGCAGGTCGTAGGTGTTGATCGAGCCGGGGATGGCGACGGTCTGGTTCTCGATGACGTCGACGCGGCCGAAGCGCTGCTCCAGCGCGGCGATCTGGCTGGCCAGCCGCGGGCCGCCGGAGAACGTAGCCATGTCCTGCGCGGTGCCGAAGCCCGCGCCGGCCGGAGGGGGGCGTGTTGGTGGCCACAGCCGCCCCGACCACGGTGGCGGCCAGCGCGACCACGATGAGCGCCAGGACCAGCAGCTGCTGGCGCCACTCGCGGCGGAACATCCGCCACGACCAGCGGATCACGGCCCGGCGGGCGGGAACGCCCCCGTTTGAGGTTCCCGCCGAGGCCGGCCGTTCGCGCAGTGCGGTGCTCATTGGCCCGGGCCCTGCATCAGCAGCGATTCGGGGCCCGGCGCGGGCAGGGTCTGGTCGGTGACCCGGCCGTCGCGCAGGAACACCACCCGGTCGGCCCACGAGGCCAGCTGGGCGTCGTGGGTGACCAGCACGGCCGCCACGCCGCGCTTGCAGGCGGCGTGGATCAGCCGCATGACGCTCTCGCCGTTGACCGAATCGAGCGCGCCCGAGGGCTCGTCCGCCAGCAGTAGCTGGCGCTCGCCGACCACGGTACGGGCGATCGCCACCCGCTGCCGTTCGCCGCCGGACAGCTGGTCGGGGAAGCTGGCCGCCCGCTCGGCGAGGCCGAGTTCGTCAAGGGCGTTCAGCCCGGCCACGCGGGCCTTCCTGGCCGGCACGCCGTCGAGCTCGAGCGGCAGCGCGACGTTCTCCGCCGCCGTCAGCCCGGGCAGCAGGTTGAAATCCTGGAACACGTAGCCGATCGAGCGGCGGCGCAGCCGCGCCTTGGCGTTGCGCGACAGCGTCGTCAGCTCCTCCCCGCAGACGCGCACCTCGCCGCTGCTGGGATCCTCCAGGCTGCCGGCGATGGTCAGCAGCGTGGACTTGCCCGATCCGCTCGGCCCCATCACGGCCACCATCGCGCCCGCGTCGACCGTCAGGTCGATGTCTTGCAGCGCATGCACCTCGGCGGCCCCCAGGCCGTAGGTGCGTGACACGCGCCGCATTTCCAGCACGCTCATCTCTTTGCTCCAATCCTGCGCCGCACGCTCGGTACGGCCGGTGTCGTCCCCGTTGTCGTGTGGACCTGGACCGAGTCGGCGGCGGCCCGCTTGATGCGGCCGTCGGCGGCGTCCAGCCAGCGGACTATGGCATCGAGCCGGAACAGCTCCGCGTCCACCACCAGGGCCAGGCTCATGTCGGACTCGCCCCCTAGAGCCTCGGTTTCCTTGATCCGAGTCCACTGCTGCATCAGTTCCACCAGGTACCTGCGGTGCACCTGGATCACTTCTCGTGTGTCGGTGCCCGGCACCCGCAACGACACCAGGACCTTCATCACCAGCTCGTCGCGCGGCGGCGAGCTCATGTCCGACGGCGTGCGCAGCCAGCCGGTCAGCTCCTGGGTGCCGGCCGCGGTGATCCGGAAGCCCTTCTGCGGGCCGTCCTGGCCGTCGCCGTCGGACTCGACCAGCCCGTCTCGCTCCAGCCGCTGCAGCGTGGTGTAGACCTGGCCGACGTTCAGCGGCCAGACCTCGCCGGTCCGCGCCTCGAACTCTTCCCGCAGCTGCAGCCCGTACTTGGGTCCCTCGCTGAGCAACGCGAGCAGGGCATGCCGGACGCTCATGTGAGCAATCTATCGAGTAGCATACTCGGTATAGTACTGGATGGACTTGGGGTCTGGCACGCCGGTTAACCCCCCTTTTTCACACACCGGTTAGCCCCTTTTGACGGGGACTCAAGTCCCCCGGTCCCCCGGCTGGGCCTTCCGGCGCGGGCCGCGGCGTGATGAGATGCCGCCGTGGACCCTGCGTTTGTAGATCCTGCGTTCAACGTGGACCCGGCGTTCAACGTGGACCCGGCGTTCAACGTGGACCCGGCCTTCAACGTGGACCCGGCGTTCAAGGAGCGGGTGACATGCCATGCTCCTATCCATGATGTCCATCAGTCCGGTCCAGGGGATAGACGGACCCGCGACGGCAAAACCATCGGCGCCGGCGGGCATCCGGTGACGACGCCTGGGTACTCGGGCCGCTCGCAGGCGGCCAAGCTCGGCCTCAAGCCCGGGCAGCGGGTCCACCTGCATAATCCGCCAGACGGCTGGGCGCTGACCGACCCGCCGGCCGGGCTGGCCGGACCCGGTCCCGACGGGAGCGCCGACGTCATCCTCGCCTTCTTCGCCCGCGCGGACGAGATCGGCGCGCAGATCGGTGAACTCGCCCGCCGGATCTATCCGGCGGGGGCGCTCTGGGTCGCCTGGCCGCGCCGGGCGGCCGGCCACCGCAGCGACATCACCGACACCGTCATCCGCTCTCGCGCGCTGCCCATCGGGCTGGTCGACGTCAAGGTGGCCGCCGTCGACGAGGACTGGTCCGGCCTGCGGGTGGTCTGGCGCACCGAGCACCGCCAGTGAACCCGGGACGCGCCGGCGCGGCGAGGCGGGAAATAGGCGGAGACAGCCAGGAAGGCTCGCCGTAGCATGGGCGGCATGGGTTTCACTTGACGCTGAAGGCCCGCGCTTTCCGTTCTCGCCGTCGCGCTCGCGATCGAGCTCGCCGACGAGCTGGTTGACGGGACCAAGGGAGCCGCGCTCCCGCTTATCCGGCGCGACCTGGGGCTGAGCTACGCGCAGGTCGGGCTGCTGGCCTCGGTGCCGTTGCTGGTCGGCGGCTTCCTCGAGCTGCCGCTCGGCGTCCTGGCCGGGCAGGGCCGGCGCCGTCGGCGGGTCATTCTCGGCGGCGGCGTCATCTTCGTGCTCACTCTCCTCGGTGTGGCCTCCGCGCACTCGTTCACCGTGCTGCTATGTGCCTTCGTCGCCTTTTACCTGGCATCCGGCGCGTTCGTGTCGCTGACTCAGGCCGAGATCATGGATGCCTGGCCGGACCGGCAGGCCCAGGTCATGGCGCGCTGGGACCTGGCCGGATCGACGGGGGCGGTGGCGGGACCGCTATTGCTCACCGCGGTGCTGGCCAGCGGCGGCGGCTGGCGGGCCGGCTACCTGGTGCTGGCCGGGCTCGCCGCGATCGTCTGGCTCGGCGCCTGCCTGCGGGGCCCGTCGAGCGCCGCGGCGGGCTCGCCGGCGGCAGACGCAGCGGGGAAGGCCGCGGCGGAGGAGTCCGCGGAGCAGCGGCCGTGGACCGAGCGGGCGCGGGAAATCGCTGCCGCGCTACGGGACTGGGGGACGCTGCGCTGGCTGCTGCTGATCGAGGTGGCGGACCTGCTCGTCGACGTTTTCACCGGGTTCCTGGCGCTCTACCTGGTGGACGTCGCGCACCTGACCCCCGCGGTCGCGGCGCTGGCCATCGCGATCAGGCTCGGCGCCGCGCTGGCCGGGGACGCTGCGCTCGTCGTGATCGGTGAGCGGGCCGGGGACCTCGCCGTGCTGCGCGCCAGCGCGGCCGCCGCCGCGTTGCTCTACCCCGGCTTCCTGCTCGTCCCCGGCACCGTGCCCAAGCTGGTCGTCCTGGCCGCGCTGAGCGCGGTGACGGCGCCGTGGTACCCGCTGCTTCAAGCCCGGCTGTACGGCAGTCTGCCAGGGCGAAGTTCGGTGGCAGTGACACTGAGCAGCGCCGCCGGGCTGGCCGGCGGCCTGGGGCCGCTGGCCGTGGGGCTGGTCGCGCAGGGGTTCGGGCTGAGCTGGGCGCTGGCCGGGCTGGTGGTCGTGCCGGTGGCGGTCCTGCTGGTCCCGGCAGGCGCCAGGCCCCGAGCGAGACCCAGGTCCCGGGCGTGACCTGGGTCCCGGGCGTGACCTGGGTCCCGGACGTGACCTGGGTCCCGGACGTGACCTGGGTCCCGGACGTGACCTGGGTCCCGGACGTGACCTGGGTCCCGGACGTGACGTCCGGGCGTAGAATCAGCCCTCGTGCCGGCGGCGAGCTATCCGAACTTCGCGGGCAAGCACGCCGGGCAGGCGCTGTTCACCGCGGCCGACTTCCTGGCGTACCTGCGGCAGGTCGGCGCCCTCGGCGACGGGGCAGTTCCCGGCGGCGCGGTGCTCTGCTACCAGCGCTCGCTGTACGACCACGTGCTGCGGGCCGAAGGGCTAGAGCCGCCGCGGCGCCTGGACTTTCCGCTGCCGCTGCCGAGCACCGGCGGCAAGGTGGGGCTGCTCGGTCAGTTCGGCATCGGGGCGCCGGCCGCGACCGCGGTCCTGGAACAGCTGGCTGACCTGGGCACCTCCGCTGTGGTGTCCGTCGGCACGGCGGGCAGCCTGCAGCGAGACCTGGAGCCGGGCGACCTGGTCCTGTGCGAGGCCGCCGTCAGAGACGAGGGTGTCTCGCATCACTATCTGCCGCCGGGCCGGCTGGCTGCCGCCCCGGCGGAGATGACCGCCACCCTGGGCGCGGCGCTCCGCGAGTCCGGCCTGGCCTTCCGTCCCGGCATCTCCTGGACGATCGACGCCCCATACCGGGAGACCGTCGCGGAGGCCCGGCACTACCAGGCCGAGGGCGTGATGTGCGTGGAGATGGAAGCGGCCGCCCTGTTCGCGGTGGCCGAGGTCCGCGGCCTGCGGCTCGCGTCCGCCTTCGTGATCAGCGATTCCCTGGCCGACCTGGTATGGAGCCCGCGCTTCCATGACCCAGCGGTGCGGGCCGGCCTTGTCGGCCTGTACCTGGCCGCGGTAGCCGCGCTGATGGCGGTGCCAGAGTCGTAGTGGCTGGGCGATGCCGGGGAGGCACCGGGGCGCCGTCCGGCCGGGCGCCGTCCGGCCGGGGCGCCGTCCGGCCGGGGCAGTGGAGGCGGCGCGGTGGCACGTACCCGGTCCGTTCGGGATAAATGTTTCTGGCTGGCGTTGTTGGCTAACAGTGGGAATAGCTCGGCCGGGCGCGCGTTGGCCACTAGCAGATGGTTTTGCTTTTGGCTAGAGCTATGTATCCCTGAATCCCGCCGCCCACTAGTCCCCGGTATGCAGTCATGAAAGGTTTCCCCGTCCGTCCCGTACCTGCCGAGAGCGTCGGCGAGGCCGCCAAGGCGGTCGCCAGGCGCCAGGCCGAGCAGCTCACGCTGGTCCGCCGCCGGGCTCAGCCGACCGCGGTCTACATCGCCCGGCTGACCCTCACGGCGGTGTTCGCGTACCTGCTCGCGCTGCAGTTGCCCGGCGGGTCGTCGCGCTCCGTGCTCGCTCCGCTGACCGCGCTGCTCGTGGTGCAGGCCACCTTGTACCACACGATCGGCAGCGCCTTCCGGCGGGTCGCGGCGGTCACCGCCGGCGTGCTCGCCGCCGTCGCGGTCGCCGCCTACGTCCCGTTCAGCTGGTGGGTGCTCGGCCTGCTCATCGCGGGCGCCCTCGTGCTCGGTATCGTGCTGCGCCTCCGCGAGGAAATCCTGGAAGTGCCGATCAGCGCCATGCTGATCTTCTCGGTCGACTCGCATGCGGCCGCCACCAGCCGCATCACCGAGACGCTGATCGGCGCGGCCGCGGGACTGGCCGCCGGCCTGCTGTTCGCTCCGCTGCGGGTGCAACCCGCCAAGGACGCGGTTGGCGAGCTGAGCCGCCAGATGGCCGACCTGCTCGCCCAGATGGCGGACGGGCTGGCCGAGGTGCCCGACCCGAGGCGCGCGGCGGAGTGGCTGGACCGGACCCGGGCCCTGCGTGGCGAGATCGAGCGGGTGGACGACGCGCTGGCCCAGGCCGAGGAGAGTGTCCGGCTGAACCCGAGGAGGCTGCGGTTCGGTGACCCGGCCGCGGGCCTGCGCGAGGGCGTCGACACGCTGGAGCGGGCCGCGACGGATATGCGGGTGCTGGCTCGTTCGGTGGCCGACAGCGCGCGGATCGATAGCGACCACAGCCCGGTCAGGGAAGCGGAGACCCGCGCCCGGCTGGCCGCCGTGATAGCCGAGCTTTCCGCCGCGGTCCGGGCTTACGGGCAGCTTCTTGAGGCCGATCCGGTGTCCGCCGACTTCTCGGCGGCTGCCGCCGCGGCCGCGGCCGAGCCGATCACCGAAGCGCTGGAAGATCATCTCGAAGAGGCCCAGCGGCAGCAGGACCAGCTCGCTGACCTGCTCTCTACCGACCCGGCCGACCGTCCAGAGGGATGGCAGCTGCGGGGCGAGATCCTGGCCCACGTGGACCGGCTGCGCTCCGAGCTCGAGCCCGGGCGCCTGCCGGATCCGGCCCGGCCGAAGCCGCCGCTGCGGGCCCTCCGCGACCGGGCGCAGAGCGACAAGCACCTGAACGACAGGCATCACGGCGACCGGCATCATGGCGAGCGGCACCATCGCGAGCGGCATCGGGAGTCGGAGTCGCAGACCGGGCCGAGGCGGCAGCCGAACCGGCCTGCCCTGCGGGTCCGGGCCCGGCGCACGGCGTTGCGAGTCTCCGGGGTATCTCAGGTCAGGGCGAGGCGGGGCCGCTTATCCGCGCGGCGGCTTAGCCGTGGTGGACGGCCTCGACATTGTGGCCGTCCGGGTCGCGCAAGAAGACGGCGTAGTAGCCGGGGTGATACTCCGGCCACTCGCGTGGGGCGTGCAGCACCTCCACCCCGGCCGCCACGGCGGCCTCGTGTACCGCATCCACCGCGCTCCGGTCGGGCGCCCGGAAGGCCACGTGCAGTTCCCTGGTCTCGGTGCCGGTGGGCGGGCCCAGCCAGAACACGGGAATGCCGTCGGGGCCGGCCAGGCCGACGAAGATGGTCTCGCCGACCGGGAAGCGCATCGCCTCGTGCATCCCGATCGCGGCGAAGGTGCGGAGATAGAAATCGAGCGACTTCTCGACGTCCTGCACTTGCAGGCCGATGTGATCTAGCATGTGCGGAGCCTAACAACGGGCTACGACATTGCCGCCGCAGATCGCGCGCTGGCGAGGCTGTCGCGCCACCGATCCCGGGCAGGTCCGCGCCTCGGGCGAACCACGCCCGCGTCCCGCGGCCGACGCTCGCCACTGCTTTCCCGCATGCCCCATGAGACCCGCGCGCCCCGCCCCGGATCCTGAAACCGCGGGTCTGCCCGGGCCGGTAACAGCCACGATGGAACATCGTTGCTGTCCCAACGACAACAATGCTCCATCGTAGCCGTTAGGCCCGGGGCCAGGGCCGCGAATCACATGCCACGGCGCAATGGGGGTCTTGACGCGCACGCCAGAAGAGATGCGCGATAGCCTCTGGCGCGCCGGATGAGCCGCCCAAGCAAGATGTGACTCATGCGGCAGGGGGCGGCTCCCGTCCGGCTTGCCGGGGAGCGCTACGGATGACGAGTCGTGGCAAACTACCCGGGTGACCGCGTTGAAGCTGCCCGGCCTGCCGTTCGCGCTCGAGCCTGCGGGCAGCCCGCCGCCGGGCTGCCGGGTCCGGCACGGGGTAATGCTGACGCTGACCGCCGCGGCGGGCACCGACCTGTTCGTCGATCCCGCCGGGGCCGATCCCGGGCAGGTGCCCGATGCCGGCCGGCTGGTGGGCCTGCCCCCGGCGGGGGACTTCACGCTCGCGGCGCAGGTCAGCGTGGAGTTCGGCGGTATGTACGACGCGGGGGTCCTGCTGCTGCACGCGGCCGAGCGGCGGTGGGCCAAGCTCTGCTTCGAGTATTCTCCGCAGCTGCGGCCCACCGCGGTCACGGTCGTGACCAGGGGAACCTCGGACGACAGCAACTCCTTCGAGGTGGACGGCGACACCTTGTGGCTGCGGATCACGCGGTCCGGCGCGGCCTGGGCCTTCCACGCCTCCACCGACGGCGCGTGGTGGCGGCTGCTGCGTTACTTCGCCCTCTCCGGAGATCCCGCGGAAATGGTCCGGGTCGGCTTTCTGGCCCAGTCCCCGACCGGGCAAGGATGCGCGGCCACGTTCGACCAGATAACGTTCCGGGCGGGCGCGCCGAAGAACCTGCGCGACGGCAGCTGACCTGGCGTCTGGGCTAGCCGAAGCGGCGGGTGGCGACCAGCGCGGCCAGGTCAGGGGCGAGCCTGAGCTCGGCCGCATCGAGGTCCGCGTGGGTGAGCCAGTGCAGCCGCGCCTCGTCGACCCGCCCGCCGAAGCGCGCGCCCGCCGCCAGCGCCAACAGCAGGCGGCCCTGCTCGGGGCGGCACGAGTTCGCGAAGCCTTCCCGCCGCGCGATGGCTACCGCGCGTTCCACCAGCGGCGGCAGGTCCGTCAGGCCGTCGTAGGCGGCCGTTCCCTGCGGAGACACTCAGGCCTCGCGCTCGAGCGGGCAGCTCATGCAGCGCGGGCCGCCCCGGCCCCGGCCGAGTTCGCCGCCGGGCACCGCGATCACCTCGATGCCGTTGTCCTGCAGGTAGATGTTGGTGGTGACGTTCCGCTCATAGGCCACGACCACTCCTGGCTCGACCGCCAGCACGTTGCAGCCGTCGTCCCACTGCTCCCGCAGCGCCGAATGGACGTCCTGCACGGCGGTCAGCACCGTGATGACCGGCAGGTCGAGCGCGGCGGCCATGGCGCGGTGCATGTCCTCCGGCGGGTGATCGGTGACCTTGAGCTCACTGGCCGTCGCCCCCGGCTCGACCGTGTACGACGGCAGCATGCCCATCCCCGCGTACTTGGTGAAGACCCCGTAGTTCACCATGGTCATCAGCGTGTCCAGATGCATGAACGCGCGGGTCTTCGGCATGTCGATCGCCACCAGGCGGCGCGCCGCCCCGGCGGCGAACAGCCGGTGGGCGAGCACCTCGACCGCCTGCGGCGTGGTCCGCTCGCTCATCCCGACCAGCACCGCCCCGTTGCCGATGATCAGGATGTCGCCGCCTTCGATGGTGGCCGGGGCGGCATCGGCGCCGTGATACCAGATATCGAAATCCGCCTGCGCGAACATCGGGTGCCATCGGTAGATGGCCTCGTCGGTCACCGTCTCCCGGATCCGGGCTGGCCGGCGCATCGCGTTGATAGATACGCCACCGTAGATCCAGCACGACGTGTCGCGCTGGTAGAGCAGGTTCGGCAGCGGGGCGAGCACGAAATCGTCGGGGTCAAGGGAGTGGAAAGCCATGCTCTTGGGTTCCGGGCCGAGGTCGGCGATCTCGCGCTTGGTGATCCCGCCGCCCAGGAACTCCGCCAGGCGCGGCGAGTCCAGCCCGTCCATGCAGGCGCGCAGGGTGACAGCGGCCAGCGGCCCGTGCCAGCGCGGGTCGAACACCCGCTCCAGGATGTAGTCGCGGGCCTCGGGGATCTCCAGGGTCTGGGTGAGCAGGTCGCCGAAGTAGTGGACCACGACGCCCCGCGAGCGCAGCGCGTCGGCGAACGTGTCGTGCTCCTGCTGCGCCCGGCTCACCCAGAGCACGTCGTCGAAGAGCAGGTCGGCGGCGTTGTCGGGGGTCAGGCGCTTGAGTTCCAGGCCGGGGCGGTGCAGTATCACCTGCCGGAGGCGGCCAACTTCGGAATCCACGTGAAACATGGCACCCCCGGTCAGGGATAGGTGGGCGGACGGCCTAGCGGCCGAGGCAGCGGGCGGTGTAGGCGTTGCGGAACTTGCCTGCGGGGTCGTAGTGCTTAATGAGATCAAGGAAGTCCGGCAGGCGGTCGTAGCGCGAGGCGAGGTGGTCCGCCGACATGGTGAAGATCTTGCCCCAGTGCGGCCGCGCGCCGAACGGGGCCAGCCGCTGCTCCATCAGCGTCACCATCGGCAGCACCGCGGCGGTGTCGGGCATCCAGGTGAAGTGGAACGCCACGCTGTCCTGCCGGTAACTAGGGCTCAGCCAGAGATCGTCGGCGGCGATCATCCGGACCTCGCAGATCAGCAACACCGGGGCCAGGCGGTCACTGATCTGGCTCAGGGCGTGCAGGGCGGGCACCGCGTCCTGGGCCGGCAGCAGGTACTCCGACTGCAGTTCGTCGCCCGCGCTCGGGGTGAACTCGGGCCGGAAGTGGGGCAGCCGCTCGAACCACGGGCCGGGCACCCCCAGCTGCTGGGTGCAGGTGTCGGGCGGCAAGCCGGGCACCGGGTGCCGCGCGGCCGGGGCGGGCGGCGCGGTAAACCACGGGGCTTCCGTGACCGGCGCTGGCGGGAGCGGGCGGGCCGGATCATCGTCGATGCGCTGCTTGATCCAGAGCTGGGTCAGGCGGGGGGCGCGCCAGTCGGTGAACAGGCTAACGCTGTAACCGCTGGCCATGATGTCCGCGAAGTGATCGTCCAGCACGTCGAGCGGGAGGTTCTCGTAGACCCGCTGGCCGATCTGGAAGGACGGCACGACCTCCAGGACCAGACGGGTGACCACGCCCAGGCCGCCGAGGTGCACCACGGCGCCGGGGAAGGAGTCGTCGCCGCGGCGGAACTCCACGATGTCCCCGTCCGCGGTGACGAACTCCAGCGCGGTGATGGCCGCGGCCAGGTTCTGGTTGGCCGCCCCTGAGCCGTGGGTGGCGGTCGCGCAGGCGCCGGCCACCGAGATGTGCGGCAGTGAGGCCATGTTGCGCAGCGCGAAGCCGTTGGCGTCCAGCCGCGGAGCCAGCCCGGCGTAGCTCAGGCCCGCCGCGACCCGGACGAGCGAGTTGGCCGAGTCGACCTCCACCTCCGGCGGCAGGCCGGCCAGGCTGACCTGGGCCCCGGGTGAGTCGGCCATGTCGTTGAAGGAATGGCCGGTGGCCAGCACGCGGACCTGGCGGGCCCGCGCGACGACGGCCTGCAGTTCGCTGACCGCGGCCGGGCGGTAGAAGTCAGGCGCCGCGAAGGCGATATTGCCCGCCCAGTTCTTATCCGGCCGTCCCACGAAATCCAGCTTCACGTTCGACACCCTACGGGGTCCCCCATGTTTCCCCCCAGGCCCCCTGCGGTTCCCCCCGTGGCCGCGGCGAGCCTTCATGGCACACCAGTTTCCAGCTATCTCAGAAAGGGACCAGTCATGAGGTTTGCCAACCGCACCGGCGTGCGGGTCGCCATTGCCACCGCCGCGACGGGTGCGCTCGCCGCGGGCGCCTTTGCCGTAATGACGTCGGCCAGCGCCAGCCCGAATCACGCCGCGGACTCCCGCGGCATGATGGGCGTCCACGCGGCAGGCGGTCCGGTCGCCTACAGTTTCCGTACCGTTGACGACCCTGCTGACCTAACGTTCAACCAGCTGCTTGGCATCAACAACGACGGCGTGATCGCGGGCTACTTCGGCTCGGGCGCCCAGGGGCACCCGAACATGGGCTACCTGCTGACCCCCGGCGGATACCGCAGCGAGAACTTCCCCGGCTCGGTGCAGACCCAGGTCACGGGCCTCAACGACAATGGTGTCACGGTCGGGTTCGCCTCCGGCATGAACACCGCCAACATGGCCAACGACAACTTCGGCTTCTACGCCACCGGCGGGCAGGGTTTCCACAGCGTCAACTTCCCGACCACGAATAACGCGTCCCCGCCGGTCAACCAGCTCCTCGGGGTGAACGACCACGACATCGCGGTCGGCTTCTACACCGACGCCAAGGGCACCAACCACGGCTACGAGTACAGCATCCCCAGTGGCAGCTTCACCCGGGTCACCGAACCAGGCCACCCAGGAGCCAGCCTCACCGCGGCCGCCATCAACGACCACGGCGACGTGGCCGGCTTCTACGCCGGTTCCGGCGGGAAAACTGAGGCATTCCTCAAGACAGCCGGCGGTCGGTTCACCGGTCTTGCCTACCCGGGCGCCTCGGCCACCCAGGCGTTCGGCGTCAACGACAACGACGAGGTAGTGGGTGCCTACACCGACGGCTCGGGCAACTCGGCCACCATGGGTGGGTTCAGCTGGACCCCGGGCGGCGGGTTCAGTTCCGTCGACGACCCGCAGGGCCACGGCGCCACCACCATCAACGGCGTCAACGACCACGGCGACCTGGTCGGCTTCTACACCGACGCCAAGGGCAACACCGACGGCTTCACCGCCACTCCGGTCATGGCGTCGGTCGCCCAGCTGCACCTGCAGGCCATGCCGGCGGGCACGGTGACCTTCGGCTGGGCCCCCGACGGCCAGCTTACCCTGCAGGTGAACGCGTTCGGGTTCACGCCCGGCTCGAGCCACGTGGTCGAGCTGGTCAGCCCGCAGGGCGCCACCATCGCCCAGTTCAGCCCGCTGACCGCGAACGCTGTCGGCCAGGCCCAGGCCACCCTGTACAGCACGGATACCACCAGCGTGCCCGACGGCAGCCGCCTGGTGATCCTGCTGGACGGCCAGAGCGGCGCGATCGCCAGCGAGCCCATCGCCCAGACCCCGGCGATCGCCGCCGGCCAGATGAGCTACCAGCTGCAGTCCGTCGAGGTCGGTCCCACCGGGACAAGCTACGGCACCCCGCAGGGCTGGGCCACCGTCGCCTATGACCCGAACGCCAGGACCATCACCGTCACCCTGACCGCCACCGGCCTCACCCCCGGCGCGCACGCCGCTCACATCCACATCGGCAGCTGCATGAGCCAGGGCCCGGTCCAGTACATGCTGATGGACTTCACCGCCAACAGCCGCGGCCAGATCGTGCATGAGGTCCGGACGGTCACCGGCGTGACCACCCCGGTGCCGGCCACCGGCTGGTACCTCAACCTGCATCAAGGCAACAGCAACAACATCCTGGCCAACGGCCAGCCGACCCCCAGTTTCCGGCCCCTGCTGTGCGCAGGCCTGTGACCTGGGCTTCCCAGAGGTACACCCGGCAAGTCCCCCCGTCCCCCCAGTGAATCGCCCCGAGCCGCCAGCAATCCTGATTGACGGCAGAACCGCCACATTGCACTAACAGTTGCGAAAGGAAAAGATCATGAAGTCGGACAAGAGGAACGCCCGCAGGAGGAACGCCCGCCGGATTGCCGCGACCACCGTTGCGTCCGGACTCCTCGCCGCGGGGGCGCTGGCCCTCACCACGTCGGCCGCGAGCGCCAGCACGCTGAGCACCCAGAGCCACGCCACCTCGTACACCTTCGCCATCCACGACAACGCCAAGGACCTGACGTTCAACCAGCTGCTCGGCATCAACGACGAGGGCGTGATCGCGGGCTACTTCGGCTCCGGCGCGGCCGGCCACCCGAACAAGGGCTACGTGCTGCTGCCGCCCTACGGGCAGGGTAACTACATCAACGAGAACTTCCCCGGCTCGGTGCAGACCCAGGTCACCGGGCTGAACAACCGCGGCGTCACGGTCGGGTTCTGGTCCAACACCAACAAGGGCGTCGGGCAGGACGCCAACTTCGGCTTCGTCGAGGCCAACGGCCAGTTCCGCACCGCCGACTTCCCGACCGGCAACCCGGCTAACCCGCCGACCGACCAGCTGCTCGGCGTCAACGACGAGAACGTCGCGGTCGGCTTCTACACCGACGGCGCCGGTACCAACCACGGCTACGAGTACAACATCCGGTCCAACCACTTCAGCTCGGTGGTCGACCCGAACGCCCCGGCCGCCAGCCTGACCGCGGCCGCCATCAACGACGAGGGCGACGTGGCCGGCTTCTACACCAACCCCGCCGGCACCACCGACGGGTTCCTCAAGACGCACCACGGGCAGTTCATCGACCTGGCGGTTCCCGGTGCTGCGTCCACCATGGCGCTGGGCGTCGACAGCTCGGATGAGGTCGTGGGCGTCTACACTGTCGGCTCGGGCAGCACGGCCGCCATGCACGGCTTCACCTGGACCGCGCGGCACGGCTTCAGCACCGTCGACGACCCGCTGGGCGCCGGCACCACCACCATCAACGGCGTGAACGACCGCGGCCAGCTGGTCGGCTTCTACGTCGACTCCGCCGGCAACACCGACGGCTTCCTCGCCACCCCGCAGCACTGACCCCCTCTATCCAGCTACTGAGTGTCCAGCTGCTGAGTATCCAGCTACTGGCCGCTCCGCCCCTGGGACGATCCCGGGGCGGGGCGGCCAGCGCCATGTCAGGACGGACGCGGTGCCAGGGTCTCGGGCCAGGTCGACGGAAGCGGCCCGCCGAACCAGTCCTCGATGATGTGCCGGGCGATCGACACCGGCGGCGGCAGCGCTATCTCGCGCGCCTGGATGGCGGCGAGCAGTTCGTCCCGGCTGAACCAGTGCGCCTCGGCGATCTCTTCGCGGTCCACGGCGATGGCCTGACCCGCCGGGGCTTCGGCGCGGAAGCCGAGCATCAGGCTGCGCGGCATCGGCCACGGCTGGCTGCCGACGTAGCGCACGTTGGTGACCTTGATCTGAGTTTCCTCGGCGACTTCGCGGATCACGGCCTGCTCCGCGGACTCACCGGGCTCCACGAAGCCGGCCAGGATCGACACCCGGCGGCCCGGCCAGGCGGCGTTCCTGGCCAGCAGGCACCGGTCATCGGGGTCGGTCACCAGCATGATGACGGCGGGATCGGTGCGCGGGAAGTGCTCAGTGCCGTCCACGGGGCACCTGGTCGAGTGGCCGCCGGGGTCGGGGATCGTGGGAGTTCCGTCCAGCGGGCAGTGCGTATGCGTGTCGTGCCAGTTGGCCAGCGCCACCGCGTGCGTGAACAGGCCCGCGTCGCGGTCCCCGAGCATCGCCCCCACCTCCCGCAGCCAGGCCGCGCGGACGGTGCCAGCCGCGGCGGCCGGGGCCGCGGCAGGCAGGTCCCCGGATACCCCGAAGTAGACCACGCCGTCGGCGTCCTGCCCGAGCAGGAACCGGACCCCGGCGGGCGCCTCGGCGGGCGCGGAGAAGACCAGCTCGACGTGCTCGTCGTCGTCGAAGCGCACCAGCGCCCGCCCGTCGGAGACCACCAGCACCCGCGTGCGCGGATCGGCCCAGGCGGCGTCCAGCCACTGCGTGTTGTTCCGTCTGTGCGTGACCCGGTCGACGGTGCCCCGGGCCAGTGCGAGCGACTCCAGCGACGTCACCGCAGTTCCGCGGCGGCTAGCTCGTCCCAGAGGTACGCCGAGGCCTCGGCGCCGCGGAGCAGGAGAGAGAGGTCAACGCTCTCGTTCGGCGCGTGGATCTGGTCCGAATCCAGGCCGACCGCGACGAACACCAGCGGCGCCGCCAGGATCTCGGCCAGGTCCGCCTCCGGGCCGCTGCCACCTTCCTTGGTGAACAGCACCTCGCGGCCGAACGCCCGCTGCATCGCGCGGCGCCCGGCCAGCACGGCCGGGGAGGTGATCGGCGAGTGGCAGGGGCGCACCGCGGGGTGGACGGTCACCGTGGCCGCCAGGCCGTCCGGCGTGTTGGCGGCCACGTATTCCCGGAAGGCCGCACCCACGTCGGCGGGATCCTGGTCGGCGACCAGCCGGAAGGAGACCTTGGCGTGCGCGGCCCGGGGGATAATGGTCTTGGAGCCCGGGCCTGTGTGGCCGCCCCACATCCCGTTGACCTCGGCGGTCGGCCGAGCCCAGATCCGCTCGAGCGTGCTGAAGCCCTGCTCGCCGTAGGCCGCGCCACTCTCGCCCGCCTCGGCGAGCCACCGCTTCTCGTCGAAGGGCAGCCGGGCCAGCAGGTCTCGTTCCTCCTCCGACAGCGGCAGCACCCGGTCGTAGAACCGGGGCAGGGTGACACGGCCCTGCTCGTCGTGCAGCCCGGCCAGCAGGCTCGCCATCGCGTGCAGTGGGTTGGGCACGCCGCCGCCGAACGAGCCGGAGTGCAGGTCCCGGACCGGCCCGGTCAGCGTGACCTCGACCGGGATCAAGCCGCGCATGCCGGTGCACATGGACGGCACGTCGGCGGCCCACATCGTGGTGTCGCTGATCACGATCACGTCGCAGGCCAGCCGCGCCCGCTCGCGCCGGAGCAGGTTGGCGAAGTGCTCCGAACCCGATTCCTCCTCGCCCTCGACGAGCAGCTTGATGGTGACCGGCGGCGCTGTCGCGGAACTCGCGGCCAGCCCAGCCCGCACGCCGAGGGAATGGATCAGCACCTGGCCCTTGTCGTCGGAGGCGCCGCGGCCCAGCAGCAGGCCGTCGCGCTCGGCGGGCTCGAACGGCGGGCTGCGCCACTCCTGGTAGGGCTCGACCGGCTGGACGTCGTGGTGGCCGTAGACCAGGACGGTGGAGGCATCCGGGTCCGCGGCCGGCCATTCGGCAAAGACCGCGGGCAGCCCGCCGGAAGGTGTTTCCCACACCTCGGCGACCGGGAAGCCGGCGCCGCGCAGATGCGCCGCCAGCCATTCCGCGCTGCGGCGCACATCGCCGTGCCGGTCCGGGTCGGCGGAGATCGAGGGTATCGCCAGCCACTGCTTCAGGTCGTCGATGAACTCGCGCGCGTTCGCCGCAACATAGCCACGGACATCCATGCCTAGACGGTATCGCGGGTGCCCCGCCAGTGATCGTTCGCCCTTTGTCTACGCTTTCGGGGGTTATGACACCCGAAAGCGTAGACAAATCGGGGGCGTCATCAGCGGGCGCGTCAGCTGACTGGGGCGAACGCGTCGCCATGGCCGAGCAATCCCTGCGGAGGGATCGACACGTACCGGCCGGGGCGCCCGGTGACGGAACCCGCAAGCACAGGCTGCTCGCCCGCGCTCTTCAGCGCGTCGATCGCGGCCGGCGCCTCGGCCGGGGAGACGATCACGCAGAAGCCGGTGCCCATGTTGAAGGTGGCGTACATCGTCTGCGGTGGCACCCGGCCCGCCTCGGCGATCAGCGCGAATACCGGCGGTGGCGGCGGCAGCGCGTCCAGGCAGTACGACACGTCCGCGGCCAGGCGCGTCAGGTTGAGCAGGCCGCCGCCGGAGATGTGCACGAGCCCCCGGGGCGTGAGACCCGCCTCCCACAACGCCTCCGCGGCCCGCACGTACACCCGGGTCGGCGCCAGCAGGGCGTCGTCGAGGCGCTGGCCGGTACCGGGCACCTGGCTGTCCAGGCTCAGCCCGCCCGTCTCGAACAGCGCCCGGCGGGCCAGCGAGTAGCCGTTGCTGTGCAGGCCCGAGCTGGGCAGCGCCAGGATGACGTCGCCCTCGCTGACCCGCGACCCGTCCACCGGCTCACGCCCCGGGGGCAGCGCGCCGATCGCGGTGCCGACCAGGTCGAGCATGGGCGGCCCGCCCGCGGCAGGCGCCAGCATCGCGCCGATCTGGGCGATCTCGCCGCCGGGGATGGCGATCCCGGCTTCGGTGGCGCCCAGGTAGAGGCCGCGGGCGACCTCCTCGAGCACCTGCTCGTCGATCCGGTCGGTGGCCATGTAGTCGAGCAGCGCGAGCGGCACCGCCCCGGTGCAGATCACGTCGTTGACGTTGTTGGCCACGCAGTCGACCCCGATCGGCTCCCACCGGTTCGCCTCCCGCGCCAGCAGGATCTTGGTGCCGACCCCGTCGGTGGTCAGCGCGAGCGGCGGCCCGGGCGGGATGTGCATCATGGTGGCGAAATAGCCGCTGGCCAGACCGGTGATGTGAGTGACCATCGGAGAGCGGACCGTGGTCCGGGCCAGCCAGGGGCGCATCGCCCGGGCGAAGACGTCTTGCTCGCGCTGTTCGTCCACACCCGCGCTCGCATAGGGATCCATGCCGGGAATGCTACCGAGCCCATGGTAACGAGCAGGGGCCATGGTAACGAGCAGGGGAGCCGGGGCGCGCACTACGGGCCGTTCGGAATATTTGATCTTTCAAGCATAGTTATGCTGGTACTAAGCCGAGGAGGAAGAAATGCCAGCGATAACCGTCGACGACATACTCGTGCTGCCGCGCGTTCCCGAGCCCGGCCTGGCCGAAACCGAGCGGAAGGTCACCTCGGTCACCACCGCGCCATCCGGCTACGAGGGCGAGGGGTTCCCGGTCCGGCGTGCCTTCGCCGGGGTGGACCTGGCGCGGCTCGACCCGTTCGTGCACATGGACCAGATGGGCGAGGTCGACTACGCCCCGGGTGAGCCCAAGGGCACCGCGTGGCACCCGCACCGCGGGTTCGAGACCGTCACCTACATCATCGACGGCACGTTCCGGCACCAGGACTCCAACGGCGGCGGCGGCCTGATCACCAACGGCGACACCCAGTGGATGACCGCGGGCGGCGGCATCCTGCACATCGAGGAGCCGCCGGAGGAGCTCGTGGTCAGCGGCGGCCTATTCCACGGCTTCCAGCTGTGGGTGAACCTGCCCTCAGCGCTGAAGATGACGCCGCCGCGCTACCAGGACATCCGGGCCGGTCAGGTCGCCCTGCTCTCGTCCGCGGACGGCGGGGCGCTGCTGCGGGTGATCGCCGGGTCGTTCGGCGGCCACCACGGCCCCGGCGTCACGCACACGCCGATCTCCCTGGTGCACGCCACCGTCTCGGCCGGCGCCCAGGTCCGGCTGCCGTGGCGGGCGGACTTCAACTCACTCGCCTACGTGCTAAGCGGCAGCGGGTCCGTCGGCTCGGATAAGCGCCCTGTGCGAATGGGGCAGCTGGCCGTGTTCGGGGCCGGTGACGCGATCACCTTCGCGGCTGGCCCCAAGCAGGACATGGACATCCTGCTGCTGGGCGGGCAGCCCATCAGGGAGCCAGTCGCGGCCTACGGCCCGTTCGTCATGAACACCCGCGCCGAACTCGTCCAGGCCTTCGAGGACTACCAGGCCGGGCGCCTGGGCAGCATCCCCGCGGTGCCGATCGACCCGCACCCCGGGCACGACGTTCTTTAATCCCGAACGAGCCCTTAATCCCGAACGAGCGGGTTCTTCGGTCCGCATCAGCTTGAGCGCCAGGGCGGGGCAGGCCGCCACCGCCCGGCGCGCCTCACGGTCCAGGACCGGGGGCACCGGGCGCGGCTCCACGATGGGGTAGCCCCACTCGTCTAGCGAGATGAGCTCGGGCAGGAGCTCGGCGCACACGCCGTGCCCGGTGCAGTCGATCGGGTTCACCCGCAGGGTCCCGGTGATTATCTGAGCCATGGTCAGGTCCAGTCGTCTTCGCTTGTCGGCATGCCGTTCGGCAGCGGCAGGAACGGCTTGCGGTTGGTGGCCGAGCACTGGCCCCGCGCGTGCAGGCTGATCTCGGACGCGAACACCGTCAGGGCACTGCGGACGAACCGCACCGTGCCGTCCGGGTGGTTGCAGGCGCCGCGCCTGGTGACCAGGCCGGCCCAGCGCTCGACGTCCGCGCGGGTCTGCCTGCGGTGCCCGGGACCCGCCAGCTCGGCGAGCCCGGCCGCGATGCGCGGCAGCCCGTTCAGGCACGGGCCGCACTGCCCGGC
>Ga0209656_10000043_pt1 | contig 88213 bp, 77 predicted proteins | sample BogFormECP12_OM2_FD_188239 | JGI IMG/M metagenome (GOLD analysis project Ga0209656, IMG submission 188239) | Bog forest soil microbial communities from Calvert Island, British Columbia, Canada - ECP12_OM2 (SPAdes) (version 2) | ecosystem: Environmental > Aquatic > Freshwater > Wetlands > Bog ...
CCCTGCGCCGGGGCTGCGGGCTCCTGATAAGAATATCCAGGAGCGGAATACCCAGGAGAAGAATATCCAGGATAGGTCTGTGTCGGGGCTGAAGCCGCGGGATAGGAGTAGCCGGGATAAACCTGCGCCGCGGTTGGCTGCGTAAGCGTCCCGATGCACATGGCGACCGTGGCAAGAGCGGTCGCAGCAACGGCAACTCGCCGGAACCAGCTCCGCTTGGCGCAAATGAACATGACTCTCTCCACCCGGGAAGCCCGGAAACAAATGGACAACGTGCTATATGTATATGCCATTCCGATTGTCATCCTCCCCGCCGTTGCCGCCGTTCGGAAGCTTTAATATGTCACAGGTCGCCACACCGCGAGCCGCAGCTGCGACGGGGTCGGAGGCGGGATTTCCGCGAACGCTGCCGCTCGTGCGCGTCATCGCCATGCCGGCCGACGCGAACCCGAACGGCGACATCTTCGGCGGCTGGCTGCTCGCGCAGATGGATCTCGCCGGGGGCAGTCTCGCAACGCAGCGGGCCCGGGGGCGATGTGCCACGGTGGCCGTCGACGGCATGGTGTTTCACGAGCCGGTCTTTGTCGGGGATGAGGTGAGCTGCTATGGCGAGCTCGTCCGAACGGGCGGTACCTCGATGACCGTTCGCATCGAAGCCTGGCGACGGCACCTACCGTCCGACGAAGCGCGAAAGGTGACCGAGGCGATTTTCACCTATGTGGCGATCGGCGAAGACCGCCGTCCGCGTCCGCTCCCGCCAGCGATCTGACGGAAGTCTTATCCGGCGACAGCGGCCGGCTCGATCAACGACGGATCTTTGTTTTTGACATTGCCGACCCGCCTGTCGACCGGCCATACGACCATGTCGTCGGCCGGATAGGGCTTGAGCAGCGACTTCAGCTGCTCCGGGTCGGCCGACCTCTCGCCGAGCCATGTGGGCCAGTTTCCCGGGGCCAGAATTACCGGCATGCGGTCATGCAGCTCGGCAAGCAGACCATTCGGGGCGGTCGTGACGATCGTGAAGCTGCGCACGCGCTCCCCCGCCGGAGAACGCCAGGTTTCCCATAGGCCGGCCAGCGCCATAAGGCGCCGATCGGCCAGCGCCACCGCATAGGGCTGCCGTTCCTTGCCGAGCTTTTTCCATTCGTAAAAGCAGTCGAACGGCACAAGGCAACGCCGCCGGGTGAAGACTTCGCGGAAAGCCGGCTTCGCGTCGACGGTCTCGGCCTTGGCGTTGATGTTGGCGAAGCCGACCTTGATGTCCTTCGCCCAGAACGGCACGAGACCCCAGCGCATCACGTCGAGACTGCGCTGCTCAGCCCTGGTGTCGTAGCGGACGACCGGCAGGTCTTCGGTGGGTGCCGCGTTCCAATTGGCCGGGATGTTCGGGGTCGGCCTCTCGGGCGGGATCGAAAAAACGAGCTTGATTTCGCTGACGTCGGAAGAGAGACGGGCGCGGCCGCACATGAGTCGGTAAGTAGCGCGCCCTACCGATGGCGGCAATGCACCGATATAGGTTAACCGACGCTTCACGATACGAGCCGGCTTCGCTATCGTTCCCCAGAGCCTTCCTCGGGGAACAAAGGAATGACGACAGCAGACGACACTTACGACTTCATCGTTACCGGTGCCGGATCGGCGGGCTGCGCGGTCGCCGGACGGCTCAGCGAATCCGGTCGCTATCGCGTGCTGCTGCTCGAAGCCGGCGGGCGCGACACCAACCCTTGGATCCACATACCGCTCGGCTACACCAAGACCTTCGCCAACCCGCGTTATAACTGGATGTTCGAGACCGAGCCCGAGAAGGAGCTCAACAACCGCACCCTCTACCAGCCGCGCGGCAAGGTCTTGGGCGGCACCAGCTCGATCAACGGCATGGTCTATATGCGCGGCACCGCCACCGATTACGACGGTTGGCGCCAGCGCGGCTGCGAGGGCTGGGATTGGGATTCTGTGCTGCCCTTCTTCAAGAAGGCGGAGGACCAGGAGCGCGGCCCCGATGAGTTTCACGGCGTCGGCGGGCCGCTGCACGTATCGAACCCGGTGCGTTCTCCACTCGGCGACGCGATGGTCGCTGCCTCGATCGAGGCGGGCATCCCGGACAACCCCGATTTCAACGGCGCCCGGCAGGAGGGTGTCGGCTATTACCAAACGACCACCACCCATCGCCGGCGCTGGAGTTCGGCGCGAGCCTATCTGGGCCCGGCGCGCGGTCGCCAGAACCTGACGGTCGCGACCAACGCGCACGCCACCCGCATTTTGTTCGAAAACGGGCGCGCCGTCGGGGTCGAATATCACACTCCGGGAGGGCGCCAGACCGCGCGGGTGCGAGGCGAAATTATCGTCTCCGGCGGCGTCTACGGGTCGCCGCAGCTGCTGCAGCTTTCCGGGCTCGGCCCCGCCGATCTGTTGGGTGAGTTCAGTATTCCGATGGTCCGCGATATGCCCGGGGTGGGTGCCCAGCTGCACGACCACTTCAACACCTATCTGGTGTGGCGCTGTCCGCAGAAGATCACGGTCAACGACATGGCGATGAGCCCGGCACTCAAGCTCAAGGCGGCGGTTCAGTACGCGGTCAACCGCTCCGGCCATCTATCGAATGCCGGGATTTATGCCGGGGCCCTCGTCCGCACCGACCCGCGCATAGAGCAGCCCGATCTGCAAATCAACATGTCGGGCTGGAGTGCCATGGAGCGGCTGCGCACCGGCCTCAAGCCGCACCCGTTTTCAGCGTTTACTTTCAGCCCGGTGCATCTGCGCCCCGAGGGCCGCGGTTGGGTGCGGATCAAGAGCCCCGACCCGCTCGCCCCGCCGGCGATCCAGTTTAATTTTTTGGCGAGCGACTACGATTTCCAGGCGTTGATCTGCGGCATGAAGCTCAGCCGCAAGATCGCCGCGCAGCCGGCGCTCAAGCCGTTTGTCGGCGAGGAAGTGCTGCCCGGGCCGGACGTGCAGAGCGAAGCCGAGATGATCGAGGAGATCCGCGTGCGCGGCGTCTCCAACCTGCACCCGGTCGGCACCTGCCGGATGGGACGCGAGGTCGACGCGGTCGTCGATCCGCGGTTGCGGGTCTACGGGGTCGAGCGACTGCGCGTCGCCGACGCCTCGATCATGCCGCAGGTCCCCGGCGGCAACACCAACGCGCCCTCGATCATGATCGGCGAAAAATGCGCCGCGATGGTGCTCGAAGACGCGATGGCGGCCTAAAGCCCGCCCAGCGCCCTCACCATGTAATGGAATACCGCAATCAGTTCGGACAGCCGGTCGGCGCGCCGTTGCCGGGCTGGTTGGCGCGAGCATTGCCACCGCGCAGCGCAATGGAGGGACGATTCTGCCGAGTGGAACCGCTCGACCCCCAGCGCCACACAGAGGACCTCTTCGCCGCAAACCGCGAGGATACCGAAGGCCGCAATTGGACCTATCTACCCGAGGACCAGGGGCCACACCCCTCTCTCGACCTCTATCGCCGATGGGCGGAAACAGCCGCGAGCGGTGACGACCCGCTGTGGCATGCGATCATAGACACCGAGAGCAGGCGCGCGGCCGGTGTGGCGGCGTATGCGCGCATCGACCGGATCTCTGGCGTGATTGAGGTCGGCGGCATCAACTACAGCCCCCGCCTGCGACGCCGACCAGCGGCGACCGAGGCGATGTATCTAATGATGCGTCGCGTCTTCGACGAACTCGGCTATCGCCGCTACGAATGGAAATGCGGCTCGCTGAACGCTCCGTCGCGAACTGCCGCGTTGCGGCTGGGCTTCTGCTATGAAGGGCTGTTCCGTCAAGCGGTGGTTTACAAGGGGCGCAGCCGCGATACCGCCTGGTTCTCGGTCATAGACAGCAAGTGGCCCGCGTTGCGCCAAGGCTTCGAGCGCTGGCTCGACCCAACCAATTTCGATAGCGAGGGCCGGCAGCGCGCCAGCCTTTCCACCCTCAGAGGGTGAGACCTCTCAACGCTACAACCCTGTCGGTCTCGCCCGGAGGGATTTCATAACGCGCCTCGTTCGAATGCCCAGCCAGAAGTCGGACGCCATGATCGCGGGCTGCTATGGTAGATTGCGATGGGGGCGAGCGACGCCAAGGAGACCCGATAGCGCAGGAGGAGGCGACCGATGAAGTTCATGCTGTTGATGCTGCCGACCGTGCCGGGCACGCTCGAGGACCGCAGGCGGCTGCGGCCGATCGGACGCAACAACGAACGTTACCAGCAGATGCTGGACGAGCTGCGCAAGCTCGTGGTCTTCGCCGACGAGGTCGGCTTCGACGTCTTCGCCACGACCGAGCACCACTTCCATTCGGAAGGCTACGAGACTTCGGTGGCCCCACTCCTCCTCTATACCGACCTTGCAGCCCGGACCAAGCGCATCAAGTTCTCGCCGCTGGGGTTGGTGCTGCCGGCGTGGGATCCGATCCGCGCGGCGGAGGAGCTGGCCGTGCTCGACCACCTGACCAAGGGGCGGGTCTATGCCGGCTTCGCCCGCGGCTACCAGGACCGCTGGGTCAACGTGCTCGGACAGCAATACCATGCCACCGGAGCGCCGATGGACGGCTCGGCGATCGACAACCACAACCGCCGGGTCTATGAGGAGACCCTCAAGGTCATCAAGAAAGCCTGGACCGAGGATTCCTGGGAGTACAACGGCGAATATTACAAGGTGCCGTTTCCCTACGAGGAGGGCATCCGGCGCTGGCCGGTTGCCGAATGGACCCGCACCTACGGGGCTCCCGGCGAGGTCGACGAGCAAGGCGTGATCCGCAAGATCTGCGTCGTGCCGAAGCCCTATCAGCAGCCTCATCCGCCGATGTTCCAGCCGTTCTCGGTCAGCGAGGCGACGATCCGTTATACCGCGCAATCCGACATCGTCCCGGTGATCCTCACCGCCTACCCGCCCGACTTCCAACGCTTGTGCGGGATGTATCGGGAGATAGCGGCAGGAGCCGGCCGCACCTTGCGCCTCGGGGAAAGCGTAGGGGTCGTCCGCGCTCTCCATTTCGGGCGGACCGAAGAGGAGGCCGTGGCGCTGCTGCGCGACACCAACTATGCCGGCTTCTACAATTATTTCGGCGGCTTCGGGTTCTGGGAGGCGTTCCGGATGCCCGAGGACGCCGCCAAATACCCGGCCGATGTGATGTTGCCGACTTCCGAATGGACCGTCGAGCGGATGCGCAAGGCCAAATACGCGCTCGCCGGAACGGTCGACCAGGTCAAGGCCGAGTTTGACGCGTTGAAGCGGATCGGCGGCGAGGGCGACCTCGAATGGTTCGCGTGGTTCTTCGACCAAGGTGCGATGCCCTGGGAGGAGGAGATGCGCCAGATGGAGCTGTTCGCCGAGCACATCATCCCGGCCTTCCGCTGAACGGGGTTACTGGAACACCCGCGTGAGCCCACGATAAATGCGACGACAAAGCGGAGGACGACCTGATGCAATACAAGAGAATATCGGCCGATTGTCATCTCGACCTGCCCTGGCTGCCGCCCGAGCTTTTCGTTTCGGGGGCGAAACGTGAATTGAAGGACCGCATGCCGTATGTCGAGGAGGGCCCCGACGGGCCCTACTGGATCACCAAGGCCGGGGTCAATATGGGGCTCGTCGGGGGTATCGGTTCGGTCGGAGGGAAATTCGTCCCCGGCCAGAACTACCGCGTCGACAAGATGGCCGAGACGGGCCTCTATGAGGACGGCAAGAAGGGCGTGCGCCGCCCGGGTGATCCTGATCAGCGGATCAAGGATATGGACCGCGACGGGGTCGACGCCGAAATCATCTTCGGCATCCTCGGCGTCGCCTCACGGGTCCGCGACCACGAAGCAGCCAACGAGATGCTGCGCATCTACAACAACTGGCTCAAGGATTTTTGCAGCCACTATCCCGATCGCCAGATTGGCCTCGCCTGTCTGCCCTACGGCGATATTGAAGCCGCGGTCGAGGAGGTTTATCGCGTTGCCAAGCTCGGCCTTAAGGGACTGGAGCTGTCCTGCTCCTGGGACATGGAGCCGATGTGGCATCCGATGTGGGAGCCCTTGTGGAAGGCGGTCAACGATGTCCAGCTGCCGCTCCACTTCCATACCTTCCCGACGACCTCGCCGAGGGCGCGCCAGATGGCTTCCGGTCAGACCCGCCGCGCCGCGCAGTTTACCGGCGTCGCTGGGTTCCAGATGAACCTGATCAACATCATCGCCGCAATCATCGGCGCCGGCGTGCTCGAGCGCTATCGGAACTTGCGCATTGGTTTGGGCGAGAGCGGCATCGGCTGGCTTCCTTACGCGCTCGATCGGATGGATTTCGAGTATGAGGACCGCTTCCGCGATCTGATGAAACTAAAGCCGAGCGAATATTGGCGGCGCCAATGCCGGGCGACGTTCCAGTTCGACCGGATCGGCGCCAAGCTGGTCGAGGACATCGGCGTCGAGACCTTGATGTGGGGCTCCGATTACCCGCACCCCGACGGCGTGTGGCCGGAATCCTCGAAATACATCGCCGAGCAGTTTGCCGGGTTGTCCCCGGAAGTCGTGCACAAGATCACCTGCGAGAACGCCGCCAAGTTCTATAATTTGATCAACTGACGCTCCGCCTCTACACCCTAGCCGCTCGCACGCGGGGAAGGGGGAAGCCCGACCGACGCTTATTTTGCGCTGCGTCGGGTTGAGGTCACGACCGTCGGATATTGCCGAGCACCTCGCGAGGCGATCTCCGGGAACTCCCGGGTGTCGTAAAACAGCGGGTTCCTGGCTGTCTCGTCAAACCCGGCGTCGTAGAGTACGCGATCGCGATAGCGCTCGACCTCGATCGGGAAGCTGCCGCTCGGGCGCCCGCTGCCGATCCACGCATCCATGTTGCCCGGACCCCAGTTGTATGCCGCGATCGCATCCGGCCAATTGCCGTATCGCCGGTACATGCGCGCAAGATAGCCACGCCCCAATTGCCGGTTTTCGGCCATGTCGAACCGGTCGCCCCCGCCGAGATCGATCGCCGCAGCGGCGGAGACCTGCATCGGTCCCTGCGGCCCGTTTAGCTCGGGACGCCACATTCTCAGATCGGTCCCGTGGCTCGATTCGGCGCCGTCGACCGCGAAGGCAACGCGATCGAGATCGCTCTCGCGTGCCGAACGGAACAACTCGATGCCGGGCAGAGATTGCGCGATCGAACCCCGGAGCACTGTAACCGGCCGATCTCGAGGATTGACGAACGTGACCAATTCGCGGTTCGTCCCGCTCGCGGGTGGCAGCTGCCCTGGCACCGCCGTCGCACGGTCGGCGTCGCCGCGCACAACTCTAACGGGTTTGCTGTCTGGATCGCCGAACGTAACGATCTCAGCGGTCTCGGCCTGTTCGCCCGGCTCAACTCCGGCGGTTTGGTCTTTCGCCGGCGTCCCGCCCCGAATGATCCTAACTGCGTGCCACTCCGTATCGGGGAACGAGACGATTTGCACGCTTACCGGCTTTTTCTCGACGGGACGCTTGCCGATCGCCACTGTCACGTGGTGCTTGGGCTTCACCGAGCGTTTCGCCGCATATCCGTGCGGCTGCATCAGCAGCAGCACAATCATTCCGCCCGAAATGACCCTCGCCCAAGTACCGTGCTGCATCGACCCCCCGACCGACGCCACCGATTCGAGCGCAGTCTAACTTCAATCGACCCCAACAGCGAGCCTTGTCATTGAATCGGCTCGTCAACTACCATCGGCGGGGATTTGATGCGAGGAGCGACATGCCGAAAATTTTGATCATCCACGGCGCGGGCATGAACATGCGCGGGAAGGTCCAGACCGAGATCTTTGGGCCCATGACATTGCCCGAATACGATGAGCGCATCCGCGGTTATGCCGCAGAGCTCGGTCTCGAAATCGAGATCTTCCATTCGAATATCGAGGGCGAGGTGATCAACAAGCTGTACGAGGCGAGCGACAAGGGGTTCGACGCGGCGCTGTTCAACCCGGCGGGGTTCGGGACGGGTTATCCGGCACTGGTCGCCGCGATCGGCCAGGTGCGGTTCCCGACCATAGAAATCCATATCTCGAACCCGGTGCGGCGCGGCCCCGTCTCCGAGACTGCGCGTGTCAGCCACGGCATGGTCACCGGCTTCGGGCTTCCGGGATATTCTCTTGCGCTACGCGGGGTTAGAGACATGCTTGCGGCAAAAACATGATCCGCGCCGCGATTGTCGGCATCGGCATCGGCTGGCGGGGACAAACTCTCGTCAACTCAGTCCAGGGAAGGAGCGACGCGATCCGATTTACTGCCGGCCACACTCGGCCCGTTGCTCGGCTGGCGGACATCCAGCCAAGTCAAGGTGAACGGGTGCTTGAAGAAAATGGTCCACAGGTAGTTTACCGCGTAGCGAAGCCCTGCGCGGAAGAGGCCTTCCGCGGCGAACCGCCGTCCGGAGGACAAGGCGGGTAGCCTCAATGAAAACTTGACCGGCCCGACCTTGCTCAGCCGGAGAGCCAAATCGGTATCCTCGCCGTAGAAGCAGAAATCGGAGTTGAAGCCGCCCGCAGTCTCGAGCGCTCTCTTGGAAACGATGAAGTTGCCGCCCTGTATCATCGATCCCGCTCCCAGCACGAACCTGACCAAGAGATAGGTAGCGAAGGCGATGCGATAGAACCCTGCTGCGATGAATTGCGCCGATCGCGGCAAGTCATAGTATATGCACGGGCCGCTCAGCGCGACCAAATCGGGAGAACGGGAGAATTCCTCGAGTGCCGTGCGCAGCCAGCCCTCGGTCAGCATCGTATCGGCGTCGATGTTCGCAATGAGCTCGCCGTTGGCGGCGCGGCACCCGGCTCTGCGAGCCTGAACGAGGCCTCGTTGCGGTTCGTCGACAATGACGACCCCCGGGATTGATGATGCAATGCGCCGCGTGCCGTCGATACTGTTGTTGTTGACGACGATTATTTCGGCCCGGCATCCGGTGCGCCTAATTTCCGCCTGAATAGCAGCGAGGCACGAGGCGATCAGAGCCTCCTCGTTGTAGGCGGGCACGACAAAGCTAATCAGCAAATCCGACATCCTTGATCTCCATTCTCAGGATCAGTCAGGCGAGTCGGCGAGGACCGGCACCGGAGTTTCCGCGTTTCTGTCAATCGAAGCCGCAGCATGGACCGTCAGCGCATCGAGACGCCACGAGTCGATCCAGTGAAGGACCTCGAGCTGTCCGTCGAAATGCTCGACCAGAGCAGTGCAGCTCTCGACCCAGTCGCCGCTGTTGCAATAAAGAATGTCACCGATCTCGCGCAGTTCGGCATGGTGAATGTGGCCGCAGACGACGCCCTCGACCCCGCGGCGCCGCGCCTCCTCGGCCACGGCTTCGCCAAACGAGCCGATGTATTCCACGGCGTTCTTGACGCGCCCCTTGAGATAGGCCGAGAGCGACCAGTATGGATAGCCGAGGCGGCGCCGCACCGTGTTGAAGTGACGGTTCAACCAGAGCGCGGCGGTGTATGCACCGTCGCCGAGCAACGCCAGCCAACGGGCGTGCATGACGACAGCGTCGAACACGTCGCCGTGCAGCACCAGCAGACGGCGGCCGTCGGCGGTGACGTGGATCGCGTCCTCCATCACCTCGACGCCGCCGAACTGCAGCTGCGTGAAGTCGCGCAGCCACTCGTCGTGATTTCCGGGGACGTAGATGACCCGCGTCCCCTTGCGGACCTTGCGCAGAACCTTCTGGATCACGTCATTGTGCGCCTGCGGCCAGTACCATGATTTCTTCAAGCGCCAGCCGTCGATGATGTCACCGACCAGGTAGATCGTTTCCGCTTCGGTGTCGCGCAGGAAGTCGAGGAGAAACTCCGCCTTGCAGCCGCGGGTGCCGAGATGCAGGTCGGAGATCCAGATCGTGCGATAGGCGTGCATTCTCACCAGCCGGGTCACTGCACGGCTCCGTGGTCAATAGGCAGGGGGCGTTCCGAGTAGGCCCAGATCTGCGCCGGTAGCAGGTTGAGCCAGACCCGGCCGACCTCCCGGCCCATGATTCCCAGACGGTCGACCGGCAGGGGTGAAGAGAACGCGTTCGTCAGCTGAACAAAGCAGCCATCCGGTCCCAGCAGATCGAGACATGGCCTGATGACGGCGTATTGCGCCGAAACCGGAAACCATTTGATCGGCAAACTGGAGAGGACGCCGGCAAGCCGCTCGACACGGCCGGCGAGATATTCTCCGATCCGCGTCGCGTCGCCCGCGATGACCGTCATCGTCGGAAATTCGCGCCGCAGCACCGCGACGAGGGTCGGCTCGCGCTCAAGCGCGATGATGCGCTCCGGCGAACACCCTGCACGGACAAGGCCCTGCGTCAGACTGCCGGTTCCGGCGCCGAGCTCGAGAATCCGGCCCGGCCGCGCCAGATCGATGCAACGTGCGACCGCGTCGGCGAGACGAGCGCTGCTCGGATTGGCGGCGGCGATTCGCAGCGGCTTTTGCAGCCAAAGAGCAAAGAAATCACTTGCATCTGCGTTCACGCGGTCACCCCTCCTTATTGGTCCGCCGCGCTATTCTATCAGTGGTGTGTTACAGTTTTGCGAGCGCTACATGTTGCGAATATGTCGTAAAACGGTCATCAACGCGTGGTATTGGCTTCTCATCGGGTGAGAGGAGCGCGTCGTGATGGCCGAGAAATTCACCCAGCCGTTCATGCGGCGACCAGTCTTCGCAGCAACGTTCGCCCGCCTAGTGGGTCAGCCGCGCTTCGACCGTTTGCGGGGGATGCCGCTGCTGCATCGCTTTGCCGGGCGCAAAGCGACGCAGACACCGGATCCAGTTGTGCTCGCGGTACTGGCGATCGATCGCGTCGGCCCCGCTGCTGTGCGCGCCTGCGCCTCGGGTGTTGAGGTGTGTGTGACGGCGCCGGACGAGGCTACCGCCAGGGTATTGCGCGCGGCACTGGCCCAAACGGCGCGCCGGCGCGGGACCGATCGACTAATCCGGATCGTCGTCGATTGAGGGCTCGCTAAACGTTACGCAGTGCCTGAAACTCCAGCAGCAGAGGCCGCCCGAGGAGCGAGCCTAATGCTCCGGATGATCGATCGCGTAGCCGGCCGAGCGAACCGTGCGCACGATGTCAGCATCGCCATCCGCATTTAGTGCTTTGCGCAGGCGGCGGATGTGGACGTCGACGGTCCGCGGCTCGACATAAACATCGTGGCCCCACACCGCGTCGAGCAGCTGCTCGCGCGAGAAAACCCGCCCGGGGTATCGCATCAGGTGACGCAACAGGCGGAACTCTGTCGGACCGAGATGGACCGTCTTGCCGGCGCGCGACACACGATGCGCGGCGAGATCCAACGTGATATCGGCGAACTGCAGCACCTCGTCCGCGGCGCTCGGCTGGGCGCGCCGGATCACGGCACGCAGCCGCGCGACGAGTTCGCTCAGGCTGAACGGCTTGACGACATAGTCGTCGGCGCCGCTGTCGAGCCCGCGCACGCGGTCGTTCTCTTCGCCGCGCGCCGTCAGCATGATCACCGGCAGCGCGCGGGTCTCCGGCGACCGCCGAAGCCGGCGACACACCTCGATGCCGGAGACGAGCGGCAGCATCCAATCGAGCAGCACGATGTCGGGCTTGCGTTCGGCGATTTGGACGAGCGCCTCTTCTCCGTCAGCGGCCTCGCAGACCTGGAAGCCCTCTTTCTCGAGGTTGTACCGCAGCATGGTGACGAGAGCCGCCTCATCCTCGACGATCAGGACGGTCGACTTGGTCATTCGGAGCTCCGGCCTGGGGTGACGATCTCGAGGCTCGACTGATCGCCCTTCGGCCGCGCCTCGATGAGCGGTGTCCCGTGCACGAGGTAGTATAGATCCTCCGCGATATTGGTCGCGTGGTCGCCGATCCGCTCGATGTTCTTGGCCATGAACAACAGATGCGTGCAGGAGCTTATGTTGCGCGGATCCTCCATCATGTAGGTCAGAAGCTCGCGAAACAGGCTCGAATACATATCGTCGAGCTCGGCGTCCCGTATCCACACCGAATACGCCTTGTCGGCGTCGCGTGCGACATAAGCGTCGATGACGTCCTTGACCAACAATTCCGCCAAATGGGCCATGCGCGGCAACGCATAGACCGGCCGCACCGGCGGCGTCTGATTGAGCGCGATCGAGCGCTTGGCGACATTGGCCGCGTAATCGCAGATCCGCTCGAGATCACTCGCGATCTTCAGCGCCGCGAAAATCTCGCGCAGATCGCGCGCCATCGGCTGGCGTAAGGCGAGGAGCCGGATCGCGAGGTTGTCGAGATCGTGCTGCAGCTGGTCGACTTTGGCATCGGCTTCGACGACATTTGCCGCCAGCTCGCTGTCGCGTTTGACGACCGCGTCGATCGCCGTGGCGAGCTGGCTCTCGGCGAGCCCCCCCATTTCGGTGATCGTGTTGCTGAGCCTGCGCAGCTCTTCGTCGTAGCCCTTGACAATGTGCTCGGACGCCATCGATCGAATTCTCCGCGGCCCTCGGCTCAGCCGAACCGGCCGGTAATGTAGTCTTCGGTATGCTTCTGCTTCGGATGGGTGAAGATGCGTTCGGTCTCGTCGAACTCGATCAGCTCGCCGATATACATGAAGGCGGTGTAGTCGGAGCTGCGGGCCGCCTGCTGCATGTTATGGGTGACGATCGCGATGCAGTAGTCGGCTTTCAGCTCGGCGATCAGCTCCTCGATGCGCTGGGTCGAGAGCGGGTCCAACGCCGAGGCGGGCTCGTCGAGCAGCAGGATCTCCGGCTGGACCGCGACCGCCCGCGCAATGCACAAGCGCTGCTGCTGCCCACCTGACAGGCTGAGCCCGCTCTGGCGGAGCTTGTCCTTGACCTCGTCCCAGAGTGCCGCACGACGCAATGCCGCTTCGATCCGGTCGTCGAGCTCCGACCGTGTCAGCCGCTCATACAGCCGGATGCCGAAGGCGATGTTGTCGTAGATCGACATCGGAAACGGCGTCGGCTTTTGAAAGACCATGCCGATCTTCGCGCGCAGAAGATTGAGATCCAGTCCCGGCGCCAGGATGTTCTCCCCGTCGACCAAGACCTCTCCGGTCGCTCGCTGTCCGGGATAGAGCTGGTAAATCCGGTTCAGAATGCGCAGCAAGGTTGACTTGCCGCAGCCGGATGGGCCGATGAACGCCGTCACCCGCTTGTCGTGAAGCGGCAGGCTGATGTTCTTCAGCGCCTGGAAGTTGTCGTAAAAGAAATCGACGTTGCGGATCATGGCTTTTTGATGCGGCGTCGGCTCCGGATCCGTGACATGCAGGTCGGACGGAGCGAGCGGCATGGCAACCCGTGTGACAGCTTGGGTTTGGTTCATGGTTTGAACGTGCTCCAAGAGGCGAGCATCCGGGCGCCAATGTTGAGGAACAAGACCGTGATCGTGATCAGCAGTGCCCCGCCCCAGGCAAGCACCTGCCAGTCCGCGTAAGGGCTCATCGCGAATTGAAAGATGACGACCGGCAGATTGGCCATCGGCGCGTTCAGGTCGGTGCTCCAGAACTGGTTGTTGAGCGCGGTGAAGAGCAATGGCGCCGTCTCGCCAGCAATGCGCGCGACGGCGAGCATGACGCCGGTCACCATCCCTTGGATCGCCGCGCGGTAGGAGACCATGACGATCACCTTCCACTTCGGCGAGCCGAGTGCGGCGGCCGCTTCGCGCAGCGCATTCGGCACCAGGTTCAGCATGTCCTCGGTCGTGCGCACGACGACCGGGATGACGATGATCGCTAGCGCCACCGCCCCGGCCCACGCCGAGAAATGCCCCATCGGGACGACCACGATCTCGTAGACAAACAGCCCGACGATGATGGACGGCGCGCTCAGCAGGATGTCGTTAATGAAGCGCACAACCTCGCCAAAGCGGCTGCCCCGGCTGTATTCGGCGAGGAACGTGCCGGCGAGGATGCCGGTCGGGGTGCCGATAAGGGTTGCGATCAGGGTCATCACCACGCTGCCGAAAATCGCGTTCAACAGCCCGCCCGCGCTGCCGGGCGGCGGGGTCATCTGGCTGAACAGCGCGGGAGTGATCGCGGCGATCCCGTTCTCCAGCAGAGTCCACAGCACGAGGACGAGCCACAACAGCCCAAAGGCCGTCGCAATGACCGACAAGGCCATGACCAAACCGTTGACGATACGGCGTCGGGCGTACATGTCCATGGGTTCAGCCTCCTGCCCGCCTTTGCAGTCGCAGCAGCATCAATTTTGCGATCGCCAGCACGATAAAGGTGATGACGAACAGGATGAACCCCAGCGCGATCAGCGACGACAGATAGAGATCGCCAACCGCCTCGGTGAATTCATTCGCCAGCGAGGCCGAAATCGTCGTCCCCGGCTGCAGGATCGAGGCGCTGATACGATGCGCGTTGCCGATGACAAACGTGACGGCCATCGTCTCGCCGAGCGCGCGGCCGAGGCCGAGCATGATGCCGCCGACAACGCCGGTGCGAGTGAAGGGCAGCACGATGTGCCAGACGACCTCTCCTTTCGTGGAACCGAGGGCATAGGCGCTTTCCTTGAGGATCGCCGGCACGGTCTCGAACACATCGCGCATGATCGACGAGATGAACGGCAGCACCATGATCGCCAGGATGAAGCCGGCCGTGAGCACGCCGATGCCGAGCGGCGGGCCGGCGAACAGCGCGCCGATCCCCGGTATCTGCCCGAGCGAATCGATGATCGCGGGCTGGATATATTGTTGGACGAAAGGGGCGAATACGAAGAGACCCCAGATGCCGTAAATGATGCTGGGGATCGCCGCCAACAGCTCGATCATCGTTGCGAGCGGCCGCTTCAGCCAGAGCGGGCAGATCTCGGTGATGAACACCGCGACCCCAAACGCAACCGGGATGCCGACCAGCATAGCGATGGCCGAGGTGACGAGGGTCCCGTAGATCGGCGCAAGCGCCCCGAACTTCTCGGTCACCGGGTTCCAGACTTCGGTGAATACGAACGAGAACCCGAACGTCCGCAACGCCGGGATTGCACCCTCGACCAGCGCGACGATGACCCCGCCGAGTATCAGCAGAACGAGCAACGCGAAGAAAAACGTCAGCGCACCGAATATCGCGTCGCCGATCGAGCCGGCGCGCTGGCGTTGCGCAGCTGAGCGTCCGAGGAGGGCTATGTCAGCCGCCACGGATCCACCTTCAGGAGTTATACGACGTCAGAACGGGAGACCTCGAGGTCTCCGGTTATTGACCAGCATTCAGGATGAGTGCCCGTCCCAGACCGGCTTTCCATCAGGTCCGACAATCTGCTTCCAACTGTCCTCGAAGATCGCGACCGCGTTCGGCGGCATCGGGATGTAGTCGAGCGAATCCGCCAGCTGCCCGCCGTTTTTGTAGGCCCAATCGAAGAAGTTGAGGACTTCTTTCGCCTTCTCGGGGTGATCCTGCTTCTTGTGCATCAAGATGAACGTCGCGCCGGTGATCGGCCAACTCTCCTTGCCCGGTTGATCGGTCAGGATGAGGTAGAAACCCGGGGCGCTCTTCCAATCCGCGCTGGCCGCGGCCGCCTGAAAGACCTTGCTCCCCGGCTCCAATGTCACGCCGTCATGATTTACCAGCTTGGTGTGAACCAGCTTGTTTTGCAGCGCATAAGCATATTCGACATAGCCGATCGCGCCCATTGTGCGCGCCGTCAATGCCGCCACACCCTCGTTACCTTTGCCGCCGATCCCCACGGGCCATTCGACAGAGGTCCCCTCGCCGACCTTGTCCTTCCATTCCGGGCTGACCTTCGAGAGATAGTCGGTGAAGATGAACGTCGTGCCCGACCCGTCGGAACGGTGGACCACAGCGATTGCGGTGTCCGGCAATTTCAGCCCGGGATTGAGCTTGGCGATGGCGGGGTCATTCCACTTGGTGATCTTCCCCAGGTAGATATCGGCGATAGTCGGGCCGTCGAGCGTCATCTGGCCTGGCGCGATGCCGGGAAGATTCACCACCAATACTTCGCCGCCGATGACCGGTGGGAATTGGGTAAGCCCGGCTTTGTCGAGATCCGCCGGCTTCAGCGGCATGTCCGAGGCGCCGAAATCGACGGTCCTTGCGTTGATCTGTGCAATACCTCCGCCCGAGCCGATCGATTGATAGTTCATCTTCAATCCGGTTTTCGCCGCATAGGCCTCCGCCCATTTAGCGTAGATCGGATAAGGAAAAGTCGCGCCGGCGCCGGAGATCTCGGCAGCTTGCGCGCTAAAACCGAACGCCGCAGCAGCGGCCACCCCAAGGAATGTGGTTCGGAACGCGTTCACGGTTTGCTCCATTGGCAGCTAAGGAGGCGGACCTGGAAGGTATTAATCCCATATTGGTCGATTTCTATGACACTTCTGTTTCAGTTTTATGACAAGCCGGAGCCCGACGCTGGATTTCGATCTTTCGCAATATGTGCTTGACAGGACGGTTTGGACCTTGATCGAGTCGCGGGGTAAAGCACGTCAGCCCGCGACCTGCCCCTGAGATTTGAAGGTCGGCCGGCGCGTTGTTTCGGGCGCGTCGGCGATCTCCCGGACGTTAGCCCCAAGCGGACGGGGATAGAGCCACTGTCCCCCTGCCGCGCCGCGACGCTGCCATACGCCTTAATGCGTGTGGCCCAAATGTTCGTGGTCGAACTCGCCTTTCGCCATCGCGAGGTGGTGCATCTGGTGGTGCGAACCGCCGAGGCCGACGAATAGCAAGGTATTGACGACGGTCGGCAGTTAGGACCGATCTGCGATCAGGTCGGCGTAAAGCGAGGGCTTGCTGGGCCATCCATAGCGCAAGGCCGAAGGGATACACGACAAAGGCGGGGAACACCGCCGCATGGGGCACGACAAAGGAGATCGCCCAGGCGAAATCCGAGCCGCGCAGGTGGCGGTGCCCGGGCGGCCGGCGCGGTCGATTGAACTGAACGGGACGGGCGGGCTGCAAGAACTTGCTGCGTGCCGCTCATACCCGCCTCCTCAGCTCTGCCCCATCGGGTGGTTCGCGAAGATCGCTTCCAACCACCTCAAAGCCTTATTCACGGCTGCCGCCATCGTCACCCCGTCCTGATCGATGCCTCGCTCTCTGGTATGCAGGCGCCGAGGGCTGTGGAGCGGGGGTGCTAGCTCTTAGGCCGGATCGTCTGCCTTCCCATCCCGCCCGCGGGTCGGTCTCCAGCCCCGCCGGCTCAGCCATCCTCGCGGTAGTTCGCGCAATTCAGAATGCGGTGCGCCGACCGGGCCAGTAGCTCATCAGCCAGTTCCAGCAACTGCGCGATACGGGGGTCGCAGAGGCGGTAGTGAATGAATCGGCCCTTTTGTTCGCTGATAACCAGACCGCAATCGCTCAAGCAATTAAGATGGTTCGAGACGTTCGGCTGCGTAAGGCCGTTCGCGTCGGCGATGTCGCCGACGGCACGAGCTCCTTCGCGAAGGATCTCCAGGATCGCCAGCCGCGAGCGGTCGGAAAACCCGCGAAAGAGCTTGGCCTGAAGTTGGCTCGAGCCCATCCTGAGCGATACTCAACTCGCCAAGTTTCCGCGCGCGATGGCGCATTTCGCGAGGCTGACCATCCTGCGTTTGTGCCTGACGTGCGACCCTATTTGCAGAGGCTCTCGTCCGCAACAAAATAGGCGGCGTTGCGATTGACGATGTAGGTAATTACCCCTATCTAGCAGTACGTCGGTGCTATCCATATAATGCTTCAGGGTGATGAAGCGCACCAATGTCAGACGTCGAGCCCGAAATCTGTAACTGCGCTGCGCTTCGCCAAGCGGCGCGACGCGTCACAAAGCTTTATGATGACGCCCTCGCGCCCGCTGGGTTGGGCGTGAACCAATTCTCTATCCTGGCGCTGCTGAGCCTCGTCGGTGCGAGTACGATCCAAGATCTGGCACGGCTTCTGGTCATGGATCGCTCGACACTGGGGCACCTTCTGCGCCCGCTCGAAAAGCGCGGTTTCGTCAAGCTCGAAGTGTCAGAACAGGATCGACGCAGCCGTGTGGTAGCGCTGACACCAGCCGGAAAGGCCGTTGTCGCCAAAGCCCGCCCGCGCTGGGCCGCAGCGCAGCGCCGTTTCGAGAGCACATTCGGCAAGGAGGCCGCGCTCGATCTTCGCACGGTCCTCAAACAGGTTGCGACGGCGGATTTCGGCTAGACGGGCTTCTACAGACGGAGAGTTGCATGCGAATTCTTGTCGTCGGCGCGGGCGCGATCGGCGGGTATTTCGGCGGCAGGCTCCTGGAGGCCGGTCGCGATGTGACCTTTCTGGTGCGCTCGCGCCGCGCCGCCGAACTGGCTCAGACCGGTCTCGTGATCCGCAGCCGGCGCGGCGACATGGATTTGCCCGCACCGCCAACGGTCACAGCGGAGACCTGAAGCCGAGCCTTCGATCTTGTTCTGCTCAGCTGCAAGGCCTATGACCTCGACGACGCAATGGCCTCGTTTGCGCCAGCCGTCGGACCGGAGACGGTGATCCTGCCGTTGCTCAATGGCATGCGCCATCTCGACGCTCTGGAGGAGCGCTTCGACGCCAACCACGTTCTGGGCGGCCAATGCCTGATCTCTGCGGCTTTGGACCCGGACGGCCGAATTCTCCACCTCAGCGACAGCCACATCCTCTCTTTTGGCGAGCGCGACGGCCTACGCTCCGCTCGCGTCGAGGCGATCGCATCAGTCTTATCGAGCACCCGCTTTGACGCGCGCCTCAGCGAGGCGATCCTGCAGGAAATGTGGGAAAAATGGGTGTTCATCGCGACCGGCGCCGGAATCACCTGTCTGATGCGCGCTGCGATCGGTGACATCGTTGCAGCGGGTGCCGCCCAACTGGCCACGGGGCTCTTCGATGAGTGCGCCGCGATCGCGACCGGCCAGGGCTTTCCGCCGCGCCCCGAGTTCCTGGAACGAACCCGGCCCATGTTCACCGCGCCTGGCTCGCCCCTCACCGCATCGATGCTGCGCGATATCGAGCGAGGGACGCCGATCGAGGCCGACCACATCCTCGGCGACCTGCTTCGCCGCGGCGGCGCGAACGGAGATACCGGCTCGCTCCTCAATATCGCTTTCCGTCATGTCAAAGCCTACGAGGCTCGACGTGGAGCGAACCAGGCCGAGACACAAAAGGCCGCTTAGCGCGTTATCACATCGTCCACACCAACCCGAGGAGAGATGAAAGATGATGACGTTCGGAGCGGCCGTCTGGGAAGGCGGCATCAGGGACGGCAAGGGCGCCATCTCGACGAAGAGCGGCGCGCTCGACAAATATCCATACGGCTTTGCCAGCCGCTTCGAGGGCAAGCCCGGCACGAACCCGGAGGAGCTGATCGGCGCCGCCCACGCCGGCTGCTTCACGATGGCGCTGTCCCTCATTCTCGGCGAAGCCCAGCTGAGGGCCGAGCACATGGAAACCAAGGCCGAGGTCACGTTGGACAAGGTTGGGGACGGCTTCGCCATCACCGCCGTTCATCTGACCCTTAGTGCGAAGATCCCAGGTGCGGACCAGGCGAAGTTCCAAGAGCTCGCCGCCAAGGCGAAAGCGGGCTGTCCGGTATCCAAGCTCCTGAACACCAAAATCACCTTGGACGCGACGCTGGCACCCTGATCGGGCCGGCGACCCATCCCATAGCCCGGCAGGTCGCCTACGGATCAATCCCGTCGGGCGCGTTCCGGTCTGAAATCAGCTTGAAGAGGCAGTGATGATAGAGATTCCCTATCGCACTGCCTTGATCGTCGGGGCAGGTCCCGGGCATCAGCGCACCGGTGGCCCGCGGTTGGGCGGCGGCCAGTCTCAGGCTCGGCGTGGCGGCGCGCCACGAGGAGGAGAAGCTGGGGCCGCTCGGCGCCGATATAGGCGCGGAAAGCTTTCCGGTAGATGCGTCGGACCCCGCTGCGGTCGCGCGGTTGTTCGGCAACGTGGGTCGAGACTTCCGACCCGCAATCGAGAAAGTCGTCAGCGACACACTGTTCCTGGGCAGGCGCGATCGGCGAGACCGGCCGCTATAGGACCGAACCTCTCAGGGGGCGAGGCATCGGGATCCGCGAGACCTCCGACGGCGGAACGCCGTCGACGTCGCCGAGACCTACAACCCGCACGCCCTCGTCTTCCGCCACATGGCTATCGAGTTCGCCCCAATCGAGCTCGCGCAACATCTGCTGCAAGGCTCTCACCATCATCGGTCCGCGCCGGATCATCGGTGTGTCCCCGGAGACGCTTTTCGCAACATCGGCTCTAGGAGATTGAATTTATGTTGAGTTTATGATATTTTAGCAAACCATAAAGTGCGCTTTTGTTAACGACAAACCTATGCCCGAACGGTGCGTCATGACGACACAAAGTCTCCCTGCTGCCTCCCTCAGGACCGCTAATTGCCTCCCTGCTGCCCGAGTGCTGCTTCGGGTGGCTACCTATTTGATCTACAAGGCATTATGGTCGATCAAAAGGGCAATTCCCGGCGTTGAATCTTTTTTTCTCCCTGCTTCTCCCGTGCGGCAGGGAAATCCGGAAGCTCGGCTGCCTGCGGCGGTCGTCGCCTATGCGGGCTGGAACAGCGCGCTGTCCTGTCGACCGGTTCGCCGAGCGGGAGCGGAGAAACCGCAGCAGCACCTACTCGATGACGATCCGTGGTGGGGCGCGGCGCGGGGCATCGGCACCGGCGACCTTGTCCCAAATCCGCGCCGCCATGCGGCGGAAGACGAGCGCGTGCGGGTTGTCGGGCTCGGCAAAAGTGATTGGCGTTCCGCCGTCGGAGGTCTCGCGGATCCTGATGTCGAGCGGCACCTCGCCGAGAAACTCGGTGCCGAGCCGCTCGGCCTCGTGGCGGGCGCCGCCATGGCTGAAAATATCGCTCCTGCCGCCGCAATGCGGGCATAGGAAATAGCTCATGTTCTCGACGATGCCGAGCACCGGCACGTCGACCTTCGTGAACATGTTGAGCCCCTTGCGGGCGTCCAACAGCGCGATGTCCTGCGGGGTCGAGACGATGACCGCCCCGGCGAGCGGCACCTGCTGCGCCATCGTCAGCTGCGCATCGCCGGTTCCCGGTGGCATGTCAACGATCATGATGTCGAGCTCGCCCCAGTCGACCTCGCGCAGCATCTGCTGCAAGGCACTCATCACCATCGGTCCGCGCCAGATCATCGGCGTGTCCTCGGGGACGAGAAACCCCATCGACATGACGCGCAGCCCGTAATTCTCGAGCGGCTGCAGCACCTTGCCGTCGCGCGACTGGGGCCGGCGGCCGGAGATCCCGAGCATGCGCGGCATCGAGGGACCGTAGATGTCGGCGTCGAGGACGCCGACCGAGAGCCCGTTCGCCTTGAGCGCCAATGCCAAGTTGGCGGCGACTGTCGACTTGCCGACGCCGCCCTTGCCGGAGGCGACGGCGACGATCGCGTTCACCCCGGCAACAACCCCGCGCTGGGTGCGGCCGCCTGCCGCCGGGTGCGGCGCGTTGCGACCGCGCGCCACCGCCTGCGCGGTCAGCACCGCCGTAACCGACAGCACGTCCGGGAGCGCTTCGACCGCCTTTTCGGCCGCCTTGCGCAGCGGCTCCAGCCGCGGGCCGCGTTCGGGCTCGACCTCGATCGCGAAAGCGATGTTGCCGTCGCGGATGACCACCCCCGACACCATGCCGAGCGAGACGATGTCGGTGCCCTTTTCGGGATCGACAACACGTCCCAACGCGTCGAGAATCTGTCGTTCGGTGACGGCGGCCATCTCGTTCTCCTGCCCGGCGGGTAAAACAGCACGGTAATTCGGCCATAGCGCTTGGTTCCAGACGCCGCTTGGGCCAGAATAGCGACCGCACGAGACGCAGGTTCGGTTCGCGCGTCGGATCACGCGATCCGGAGCGAGCGGGCCATCGGCGCCGCCGGATATGCGGGATTTGGGGCGGGCGGCTCTGCTTGACAACACCCGCGCGGGCGCCCTCTATCCGGTTGCGCCTCTTGTTGGTCGAAGCCTGGGAGATCGCACGCGTCGCAAGCGCAGCGCGAAGAGAGCGCCGCTGAAAGGTTCGAGGTCGATGTTCTGGCAAAGTCAGGGCGGTGGCCCATGGGGCACCGGTCCGCGCGGCGGCGGCCCGTGGGGCGGCGGCAACCGCGGCAATGGCGGTGGGCCGGGCCCGCGCGGCCGCGGCCCGCAACCGCCCGATTTCGAGGCGCTGCTGCGCCGCGGCCAGGATCGATTCCGCAGCATGTTGCCGGGCAACTTCAACACCCGCACCTGGATTGCGGTGGTCGCCCTCGCCGTCGTCGTCCTCTGGTTGTTGAACGGATTCTATACGGTGGCGGCCGACGAGGTCGGGGTTGTGTTGCGCTTTGGCGCCTACAATCGAACAACCCAGCCCGGCCTCAATTACCACCTGCCGAGCCCGATCGAGAGGGTGCTCACGCCAAGCGTGACGCGCGTCAACCGAACCGAGATCGGCTATCGCAGCGCCGAGGGTGCCGCGACCCGCGCGGCGGCGAGCCGCCAATTGCCGGAAGAAGCGCTGATGCTGACCGGCGACGAGAACATCGTCGACATCAACTTCGCCGTCTTCTGGGTGATCAAGGACGCCAAGGCCTATCTCTTCAACATCCGCAGGCCCGACGAGACGGTCAAATCGGCCGCCGAGAGTGCCATGCGCGAGGTGATCGGCGAGACCCAGATCGCCCAGGCGCTCGCCGAAGGGCGTGGCAAGATCGAGACCGACACGCACGGTCTGCTGCAAGGGATCCTCGATGCTTATGGCGCCGGGATCGAGGTCACCCAGGTGCAGCTGCAAAGGGTCGATCCGCCGGGCCCGGTCATCGACGCCTTCCGCGACGTGCAGCGCGCGCTGGCCGATCGTGAGAAGCTGCGCAACCAGGCGGAGGCCTATCGCAACGATATCGTCCCCAAGGCGCGCGGTGCCGCCGCGGCAATCAAGCAGGAGGCGGAAGCTTATCGCCAGGAGATCATCGCCCGCTCCCAGGGTGACGCCGGCCGCTTCACCTCGGTCTACAACGCCTTCAAGGCGGCGCAGGACGTCACTCTCCAGCGGCTCTACCTCGAGACGATGGAAGAGGTCCTGAAGAACAGCAACAAGGTCATCATCGACAAATCCGCCCAAGGCGGGAGCGGCGTGCTTCCCTTTCTGCCGCTGCCCGCCCTCGGCGGCGCCAGCGGTACGGCGAGTGCGCCGGCCCAAGGGAACGGTTCCGCGCCGACCAACGGTCCGGCGCAATCCTCGACATTGCAGTCGGTGGCACCTGCCGTGCCGCCCCTGCGCGGCCGTCAATGAGGAGTTGATCGTGGACCGCCGGCTCCTCATTGTCATCGCCGTGGTGCTCGTCGTCGCGGGCATCTTCGCGATGAGTGCGTTGTTCATCGTCGACCAGACCCAGCTGGCGCTGGTGCTGCAGTTCGGCCAGCCGCGGCGGGTCATTCGCGATCCCGGCCTGCGGGTCAAGCGGCCCTTTCTCGAAGACGTGATCCTCTACGATAACCGTCTCCTCGATTTCGAGCCGCCGCCCGAAGAGGTCATCGTCTCCGATCAGAAGCGTCTCGTCGTCGATACCTACACGCGCTACCGCATTACCGACCCGCTGCTGTTCTTTCAGACCGTCAATTCCGAGGCCGCAGTGCGCGCCCGGCTGAACGCGATGGTCAGCGGGAGCCTGCGGCGCGTGCTCGGCAATGTGACCTTGTCGGCTCTCCTGTCCGATCAACGCCCGGCAATCATGCACCAGATCCGCGATGAAGTGGCCGCCCAGGGAAAATCTTTCGGCATCGATGTTGTCGACGTGCGCATCCGCCGCGCCGATCTGCCCGAAGAGAACAGCCAGGCGATTTTCGCCCGCATGCAGTCGGAACGCGAACAGCAGGCGGCACAATACCGCGCCGAGGGTGCCGAGGCGGCGCAGACCGTCCGGGCCAACGCCGAGCGCGAACGCACCGTGATCCTCGCCGAGGCGCAACGCGATGCCCAGAAGGTGCGCGGCGACGGCGATGCGGAGAGCATCCGGATTTACGCCGATGCGTTCGGGCAGGACAAGGAGTTCTTCGCCTTCTATCGCTCGATGCAGGCCTATCGCGACGCGCTGACCGGCCACGGCACATCTTTTGTGCTCACCCCGGATACCGGCTTCTTCCGCTTCTTCGAAAACTCGAACGGCACGCCTGGCAAGGAGACCTCGCCGGCGGCGAGCGCCGGTTCGAAATAATTGCCGGCAGGTCACACTCTGGGCGATGACGGATTTGTGGACGGCGCTGGGCCTCGTCCTGGTGATCGAGGGCGCCCTCTACGCGTTGTTCCCGGAAGGCATGAAGCGGGCCGCTGCACGCGCTCTCTTGGTCCCTCCGCAGGCACTGCGGCTGGCGGGCCTTGCCGCCGCCTGTGTCGGCGTCGTTGTTGTCTGGCTGGTACGTTATCTCACGGCCCGGATGTAGGTGCCGTGGCGATTGCCGATGCCACGCTTCTCCCGTAATCTTGGTTCAATCCTAATCTAAATGGCCTCAAACTGATCGGTCGAAAGGAACGCCTTTACCGCGAGGAGTTAATTCCCGTGTTGTCCCTTCCCTCGAATTTGGCCCGTCGCGCTGCCGCGAGCGGGCTTGCCGCTCTCTTGATCGTCGCACCGACGGCTCTTCTCTCGTGGGGGGCCGCCGCACGGCCCGCGCCCGACAGCTTCGCCGATCTCGCCGAGAAGCTCCTTCCGTCGGTGGTCAACATCTCGACGACGCAGACGATGAAGTCCGATCGAGGCCGCGAGCATGCGGGCCCCGAGATCCCGCAGTTTCCGCCTGGCTCCCCGTTCGAAGAGTTCTTCCGCGACTTTTTCGACCACGGCATGCCCAAGAGCGGCCGTCCGGAGGCTCAGCCGCGCAAGGCCACCTCGCTCGGCTCGGGCTTCATCATCGATCCGGCGGGCTATGTCGTGACCAACAATCACGTGATCGCCGACGCCGACGAGATCACCGTCATCCTGCACGACGACACCAATCTCAAAGCTGAGGTCGTCGGGCGCGACACCAAGACGGATCTCGCGTTGTTGAAGGTCAAGACCGACAAGCCGCTGGACGCGGTGACCTGGGGCGACAGCGACGCGGCGCGCGTCGGCGACTGGGTGCTGGCGATCGGCAACCCGTTCGGCCTGGGCGGCAGCGTCACCGCCGGAATTCTCTCGGCACGCCAACGGGACATCAATTCGGGTCCCTATGACGACTTCCTGCAGACGGACGCCTCAATCAATCGCGGCAATTCCGGCGGGCCGATGTTCAACATGGATGGCCAGGTCATTGGCATCAACACAGCGATCTTTTCGCCCTCCGGAGGCTCGATCGGGATCGGTTTCGCGATACCGTCCTCTATCGCCAAGGGTGTCGTCGCCGAGCTGGCGAGCGAGGGCGATCACACCGTGCATCGTGGCTGGCTCGGGGTGCGTATCCAGGCAGTAACAGATGAAATTGCCGAGAGCCTCGGGCTCGACAAAGCGCACGGCGCGTTGATAGCAAGCGTCAGCGAAAACGGGCCCGCGCAGGCCGCCGGCATCCAGGCCGGCGATGTCGTGGTAAGCTTCGACGGTCGACCTGTGGGCGATATGAAACGCCTGCCCCGTCTAGTAGCCGAGACGCCGGTCGACAAGACTGTGCCCGTCACCGTCTGGCGTAAACACGGGGAAACCACCGTTCAAGTCAAGATCGGGCGGCTCGAGGAGAGCGATCAGCAGCAGGCGAGTACCCAGGAGCCGCCCAAAACAGGTGGTAAAGATCAGGCCGGCGTCATCAAGACGCTCGGCCTGACGTTGTCGGGCATCACGCCGGAGCTCAAGGAGAAGTATTCTCTTGCCGACGATTCGAAGGGCGTTGTCGTGGTCGAGGTCGCCAAGGAAAGCCCAGCGGCCGCCAAAGGGGTGCGTCCCGGCGACATGATCATGGAAGCCGCACAGGAGGAAGTGAGCAGCCCCGGCGAGATCAGCAGCAGGATCGACGCAGCAAAGAAATCCGGACGGAAATCGATCCTCCTGCTGGTCGAGCGTCAAGGCGATCTCCGCTTTGTCGCTCTGCGGCTCGATCAGGGGTAGGTGGCTGCGGCGACGCCAGCCTCACCCGATGATCTCGTCTTTCCGATATCCTTGGGCGTAGAGCAGTCCGGTCAGATCGGCGTGGTCGAGATGCCAGCGCGCGATCTCGGCCACCATGGGCTTCGGGTGAAAGGCGATCCCGATACCGGCGGCGGCTAGCATCGGCAGGTCGTTGGCACCGTCACCGACGGCGATCGTCTGTGCCGGTGCAATGCCGAACTCGCCGGCGAGAGCGAGGAGCGCTTCCCGCTTGGTCTCGCGGGTCACGATCGGCGGCTGCACGATACCGGTGATCCTTCCTTGCACAAGCTCCAGCCGGTTGGCGACGACGCGGTCGAAGCCCAGTGCGGCCCCGACCGGTTCGGCGAAAACCGTGAACCCGCCCGATACGAGCGCCGTCGCAGCGCCCGCGCGCCGCATCGTCGTGACCAGCGCACGCGCACCTGGCGTCAGCCGAATCTGCGCAGCCGCTTCCTTGAGCACCCGAGCCCCCGTTCCCTTGAGCAGGGCAACGCGCGCCTCGAGCGCCGTGACGAAGTCGATTTCGCCATTCATCGCTCGGCGGGTGAGTTCAGCAACTCGCGGGCGAATCCCAAGCCGTTCAGCGAGTTCATCGAGCATCTCGTTCTCGATGATCGTCGACTCCAGATCGGCGACCAGCAGGTGTTTGCGGCGACCCGCACTCGGTTGCACGAGAACATCGATTCCGGCGCCCTTGATCAAGGTGCGGGCCGTTTCCTCGACTCGCACCGGGCAAGTCGCGTCGAGGACGAGATCACAGGCCTCATCCGGGGCCAGCCAGATCGGCGCGCGCCCGATCTTCAAGGCCTCGACGATGGCCGACGCGAGGCGCGGCAGACTCGACCGGCCGCGGAGCCCGGCGATCAAGGTGAGGACCATCCGCATGAGCCGGCGTCCTACTCCCGAAACCTTGCTGGCTGCAAGCCGACGGGGCGCGACCAGGGACAGCTCGCCGCGCGTCCTCGTCATCGCCGGTCCGACCGCGAGCGGCAAAACGGCGCTCGCACTTGCGTTGGCCGAGGCCTTCGACGGAACCGTCATCAATGCCGACAGCCGGCAGATCTATCGCGATCTCCGGATCTTGACCGCGCGTCCCGACGCGACCGCCGAAGAGAGAGCGCCGCATCGGCTCTACGGCTTTCTCGATGCTGCCGAGCGCGGTTCTGTCGCTAACTGGCGGGCGCTGGCACTCGACGAGATCGCGATGGCGACGAGAGCAGGGCGGTTGCCGATTATCGTCGGTGGCACCGGCCTTTACATCCGTGCACTGGAGAGAGGTCTGGCGCCTGTCCCCGAAATCTCCGAGACTATTCGTCAGGAGGCTCTCGATCTCCATCGGCTTCTGGGCGGTGTAGCGTTCCGCGAGCGGCTGGCGGAGCTCGACCCGGCCGGCGCGCAACGCCTCTTCCCCGGAGACCGGCAACGTCTGGTGCGGGCCTACGAGGTCGTCCGCGCCACTGGAATCCCGCTCGCGGCGTGGCAACGCCGACCCCATCGGTCTTCGCCGAACCATTTCACCACGATCCTGTTCATGCCCTCGCGGGAGAGGCTCTATGCCGCCTGCGACGTCCGTTTCGTAAGGATGATCGAAGCAAACGCGGTCGGCGAGGCGGCAGCGCTCGCCCGCCGTGGTCTCGATCCCGAGCTGCCCGCGATGAAGGCGGTCGGTCTGAGCGAACTACTGCGCTATCTGCACGGCGAGATACCGCTCCAAGCTGCGATCACGGCGGCGCAGCGCGCAACCCGACGATATGCCAAACGCCAGATGACATGGTTTCGCCATCAAACCGCTCCGGACCTGACCCTTACCGAGCAATTTTCGCAAGATTTGTTGCACTCCTCGCTCCGGTTTGTCCGCGAGTCCGTGTTGACCGGATAAATCGGGCTGACTACGGTGCGCCCCCGCCTTGGGCAACAAGTCCGTGGCGGTTTATTGCCGGGAAAGGAGGCTGTCATGTCGGCCGAGCCGCTGAGCGGAGCAGAAATCGTCATTCGGGCCCTGGTCGATCAGGGCGTCGAGGTCGTTTTCGGCTATCCGGGCGGCGCGGTCCTGCCGATCTACGACGCGTTGTTCAAACAAAATGCGTTGCGCCATATCCTGGTGCGCCACGAGCAAGGCGCTGTCCATGCGGCCGAGGGCTATGCGCGCTCGACCGGAAGGGTCGGCGTGGTGCTGGTGACGAGCGGACCCGGGGCGACAAACGCGGTCACCGGGCTCACCGACGCGCTGATGGATTCGGTCCCGATCGTCTGCCTGACGGGCCAGGTGCCGACGCATCTGATCGGCAACGACGCCTTCCAGGAGGCCGACACCACCGGCATCACGCGGCCCTGCACCAAGCATAACTACCTCGTCAAGGACGTGCGCGAATTGGCGCGCATGCTGCACGAGGCCTTCTATGTCGCAAAGAGCGGTCGGCCGGGACCGGTCGTCGTTGATCTGCCTAAAGACATTTTGTTTGCACCCGGTCCTTACAGCGAGCCGGGCCAGGGACACCACAAAAGCTACCGCCCGCAGCTGCAGCCCGATCCGGACAGGATCGTCGAAGCAGTCGAGATGATCGGCGCGGCAAAGCGGCCGCTCTTCTACGGCGGCGGCGGCCTGATCAATTCCGGGCCCGAGGCCTGCGCGCGCTTTGCCGAATTGGTGCGACTGACCGATGCGCCATGCACCTTGACCCTGATGGGGCTCGGCGCCTTTCCCGCTGCCGACCCGCATTTCCTCGGTATGGTCGGCATGCATGGCACTTACGAGGCGAATTTGGCGATGCACGACTGTGACCTGATGGTTGCCGTCGGCTCGCGCTTCGACGATCGGGTGACCGGTCGACTCAATGCCTTCTCGCCCGGGTCGAAGAAGATCCACATCGACATCGACCCGTCTTCGATCAACAAGAATGTGCGCGTCGATCTGCCGATCATCGGTGATGTCGGCGCGGCGTTGTCGGCGCTTCTCGCCACCTGGCCGAAAGGGTCGCGCCGCGCCGGCGATGCGGCGCGCGCCGAGTGGTGGCGGACGATCGACGGCTGGCGCGCCCGCGATTGCCTGCGTTATGATCGGAGCCGGCGCGATCTGATCAAGCCGCAATACGCAATCGAGCGGCTCTACGCGCTGACCCGCGAGCGCGATGTATACATCACCACCGAGGTCGGCCAGCATCAGATGTGGGCCGCGCAGTTCTTCAAGTTCGACGAGCCGTACCATTGGATGACTTCGGGCGGTCTCGGCACGATGGGGTACGGCCTGCCGGCGGCGATCGGCGTGCAGATCGCCCACCCCGAGGCGCTCGTCGTCGACATCGCCGGCGAAGCCTCGATCCTGATGAACATCCAGGAAATGTCGACCGCCGCCCAGTATCGGTTGCCGGTCAAGGTGTTCATCATCAATAACCAGTACATGGGCATGGTGCGGCAGTGGCAGGAGCTGCTGCACGGCGGCCGCTATTCCGAGAGCTACACGGCCGCCCTCCCCGATTTCGTCAAGCTGGCCGAAGCGTTCGGTGCGGTCGGGCTACGGGTCGAGCGCCCAGCCGAAGTCGACTCGGCGATCGGCGAGATGCTGGCGGTCGACCGCGCCGTGATCCTCGATGTCGCGGTCGATCCTGCCGAAAATTGTTTCCCGATGATCCCCTCCGGTGCCGCCCACAACGAGATGCTGCTTGGGCCCGAGGACGAGGCCAAGAAGCCGGTCTCGGAGGAGGGCATGGTTCTCGTTTGAGAGCCGCGCGTGGCCGATCTCGAGCGACACGCCATCGCCGTCCTCGTCGACAACGAGCCGGGCGTGTTGGCCCGCGTCATCGGGCTGTTTTCCGGGCGCGGCTACAATATCGAGAGCCTGACCGTGGCCGAAGTCGACCGCGCCAATCGGTTGTCGCGGATCACCGTCGTGACCTCGGGAACGCGGATGATTATCGAGCAGATCAAGGCGCAGCTGGCGCGGCTCGTGCCGGTTCACAGGGTCCACGACCTGACCGACGAGGGACCCTTTGTCGAGCGCGAGATGGCGCTGATCAAGGTCATGGGCAAAGGCGAGACGCGGATCGAGTCGCTTCGCCTCGCCGACATCTTCCGGGCCCGGGTCGTCGATTCGACGACCGAAAGCTTCGTCTTCGAGATGACCGGGTCGAGCGAAAAATTGAACGCCTTCATTACCCTGATGGAACCGCTCGGGCTGGTCGAGGTATCGCGCACCGGTGCCGTCGCAATCTCGCGCGGCGCAGCGAGCTTTTGAAAGGCGCCGTCGGTTAAAGCGCTTGGGACCCGCTGCTCCGGTTTTCGCTGCTCACCGGGAATATACTGCGAAAAACCCGTTTTTGCGCCGTTTCGGGACAGATCTCGGCCCGCAAGGGGCTGTAATCTATGCGCGACTTCGGCACATTCCCTAAGCGGCCGAACAGGGAAGCACCACGGAAGGTCCAGTGAAGCGCCCCGTCACGGGCAGATATAACCTGCGCCGCTCGGGTTCTTGAAGCAGCCGACCGACTCCGGGAAGAGGTGCTTGGGCAGCCACAGCACGATATCGGGCAGGAATATCGTCGCCGCGATCGTCGCGAAGAACACGACATAGATCGACAATGACGCCCGCAACGCCGCGGAAAAACGCACCCCGACGAATTTCGACGCCATCAAGAGCGCCAGCCCGTAGGGCGGGGTGATCAGGCCGAAGGCCAGGGTCACGATCAGCACGACCCCCATATGCACCGGGTTGATCCCGCCGTTTTCGGTCAACGCTGCGACGATCGGTATGAAAATCACGATGCACGGGATCGGCTCGATGAAATCGCCGACGATCGTGAACAACGCGACGAGCGCGAACATGATCTTGTAGGGGTCGTTGCCGGCGACATCGGCAATCCAGCCGGAGACGACGATCGGGCCGCGCAGATAGGCGAGCATCCAGCATAAGGCGGAGGCGGCGCTGATCGTGATCAGCGGCAGCGAGTAGATCAGCCCGGCATGGGCGAAATCGCGCGGCAGGCTGCGCAAATGCCCGAAATTGAGCAGCGGGATCACGACCACGAGAATGTAGACGATCGCGAGGACCCCCGGCTTCGCGCGGCGCGAACCACCCGGTCATGATGCCGCCCGGCGGGATGATCGGAATCATCAGCGGCAACTCCGCCGCCTTCGTCGTCTCGGCGAAATTCCAGAACGACGAGCGCGGCCGGCGAAATCCCACCGGCCCGAAGAACTAGGAATAGACCATTAGCCCGAAGCCGATCATCAGCCCGGGGGCGATGCCGCCAAGGAACAGCACGGCGATTGCTTTCAACCTTTCGACTCTCATGCTTCGGGTTTTGGCCGCTCTGCGGACGACAGGCCGTTCCGCGTGAGCCTTTGGGAGATTTTCTCCGGGGTGGAAGGGAGGAGCACGCTCGCTTCCCAGAAGTTCTTCCTCAAGTCCCGATAGCGCACGCTTTGACGCTACCGATCTAGAGTTCGATCCCGCTCGCCTTGCACTGTTGCCGAGCAAGGCGCGATGGCTCGGGTCCTCGACCGGCACAGCCGGTCGTGTGGCCTCCACCAATCGAATGCGCGGCCGCCGTGATTTAGCGACGTTATTGCGCCAACCGGTAAAGATCGACGCCGCCATTATAGTTCGGCACGTAGATTTGACCGCCGTCGAGCACCGGCGGGTCGAACTTGTTGAACGAAAATTGGACATTCCATTGCTGTGAATCCCAGAGAACCTTCAGCGACCCGTCCGCCGCGAGGTGCACCGGGTCGTAAACAAGGAAGCGGCCTCTAGCGATCTGCGCATTCGCATCGTCGTTAGGAATCGTACAGAAAAGAAGCGCCGAGTTGGGGTCGGCGCCATTGCTCGATCCTGAGCAAAACCCGCCCGGCATACCCCCTGGCAGCCTCTCGCGCACCTTGTCGCTCGCATATTCATGGCTCTGCGCGACATCGGTCAGGGCACCCGTCGAGCTCACCTTCCATTTGCGCAGCTGAGCATTCTCGCCCCACGCGAAAATAACCCACGAGTTCAGCACGGGGTCGAAAAACCGCACGGGGGTCATAGCCAGAGCCGCCGTAACGCCCTGTGGAAAGAAGTTCAACGTCTGGGGATCGGTCGGACAGGGATCGACCTGTTCCGGAGTCGTGGTCAGCCAGACCGGCGGTGCCGCCAGCTTCCCACAATTGGCTTTGGGGTTGGTGAGATCGGCAAGGGTCGTTCCACCCGGGTTGGCCGTCTTGATCGGATAGGCGATGCCGTCCTTGCTGCCGGCAATGCAGACACCGATCGAGAAAATGCACGCGGGACCGCCCGTCCCGAAATCCCGGTCCGACCATGGGCCTTGCGGTATTTGCGGTAAGACGAGAGGCGTTGGCTGGCCTTGATCACTGGGCGTCGCCTGCAGCCTTGCGTTCCTCAATGCGATGTAGATCCCGCCGCCGACCGGCTGTAGGGCGGAGGGAGCGCTTACATTCGGCGGCTGCATGCTCGAGGCCGGCTGCTGCCCGGTTCTGGCGAAGTCGGTCCAGGGTGTCCAATGATCGACCACCTTCAGTGTGGCCGCCGTGTTTTCCGACGGCGGCGTATATTTCAGCTTGAGAAATGATTCACCAAATTGGCTGACACCGTCGAAATCGCCATTTCCGGTGATGACATAGAGAAAGCCTTGCGCATCTGCCGCGGCTCCTTGTCCGGACATCCACACGCCGGCGCCGTAGCCAGCGGTCAGCGCCAGCATCGCGCTGACCTTGTTCGTCGCCACGTCGAAGGCGAAGCAATAGCCGGGTCCGACGCGTTCAAAGATCGTCCCCGAACACCCCAGCACCGTCTTCACGCCGTCGACATTGGTCTCGACGAGCGAGGAGCGCTGTTTGCGCATTCCCTTGTTGAAGTTCTCTCCTTCAATCAGAACCGGGGGAACGACCTCGCTGCCATCCGCCATGTTCAACACGAACATGAAATAGCGCCCGGTCTTCGGGTCGCCGCTCTTGTCCGGCGAAACCCAGCAGACCTGGTAAAGGCGCTGCGTGTCGGGGTCGATCACCCCGGTGGAAAGGCAGCCCCAAAATTGATTGATCAGATGAGCGTCGATGCTCCTGGACCCGGTCACCGGCACGCCCAAAGTCACCTGCCAGATGCCAGACCCGTCATGCGCGTCGACGCCGCGCACGATGTCGGCCATCGACGGCAGCACCAGCACGTCGTGGGTTCCGCGTGCCGTCTTTACATTCGGCAGGATGAGCGGTTGCGCCTCCATACCGCGCGCATCCCCGATGACCGGAATGATCGTCGCACGCAAAAGGCCCTTGGTCACAACGGACGCCTGCGCCAGTTGCCTCTCACGTGGATTCCAACCGCTTCTCGAATTATCCGCGGAGCGGGTCAACCAAGGCTCCATGGTGGTTTGCGCCGCGGAGGTCTCGGTGACGCCAAGAAGAAGCGTAACGATCAACAAAAAACGCCTGGATCGGGTCATAGGTCGTGCTCCAGCGAAAGTCGGACCGTTTCAGGCCATTTCTGCGCGTCATCAAAACAGCGAGGATCTAAATCGTCTGATTCTTGACCCGATACGGAGCAATTTCCAGGCGGGGCGGACCAAGGAAGTGAAGTAGCGGATCGGACAACGGCGCGAGCCTGCGCGTTTCGCAGGCCCAGATCACGAGAACGGACCAGCCGGACTCCAAGAGCTGCCGAATTACTGGATGGCCCCGCGCTTTATCCGCCGCGAATTTCGCGGTCCAGAATGTCGACTGGGTCTTCGGGATTGGCGTTAGGCGGCATCCGGGATGTCGGTGCCAAAAACAGCCATCTACGAAGATGACCATGCGGCGTCGCTTGTCGCCCGCTCGCCCTTGTGTTTGACCGGCCGGAACCCGTCGACACCGTCGCCGTGGACCAGCACGCTCGAGAAAGACGCGTAGCCGTGCTGGTGCTGATCCCGGCGATGTCACTTGGTCATCCCGCGATCATGTCGCCCCGCACGCCGACACGATATCATATCGCCTGGTTGAGCGCGTCGTGCAGGCGGTTGGCGTTTTGTGGGCCAGCAGTTCCGCGCCGGCGCGGAACTGCTGGCGATGGCATGGTCTTCAGGGGCAATTACAAGCCGACGCTTCAACAACGTTTTTACATCATCCGTGACTCTCGTGTGAAATGTATCATAATGCTTGGCATTGGTGAGGTAAAAAAGGGGGGGATAGTGACCGATGGCAGCCAAAGGGCGCGGAAGCTGCTACGGACTTTCCATAGAGCCTCTCAGCCTATTCACATGGAGCTGTCTTTTCGCGGCAGTCGTCTACTCTGTTTTTTACTCCCGTCCCGTATTCGCTAAGGCGGTTCCGGTTTGGGCAATTTTCACTCAGGAAAATAGTGACATACCATCCAATGGCGTCCGGGCGTTGGCGCGCGGCGCGGACGGCTCGGTGTGGGTTGGGACCTTCGGCGGCCTGGCGCGGCTCGACCAGGACGGCCTCTGGCCGAGCGACAGCAGGGCCAGCACCCAAAGCGGCCTGCCGGACGATCACGTCTCGGCGTTGGCGCTCGGCGCGGACGGCTCGCTGTGGGCCGGCACCGACGGCGGCGGCCTGGCGCGGCGCGACCAGAACGGCCAATGGCAGCCTTACAGCAAGACCGGCACCAAGGGCGGCCTGCCGGACGATCGCATCTCGGCATTGGCGCTTGGCGCGGACGGGTCGGTGTGGGCCGGCACCGACGGCGGCGGTTTGGCGCGATTCGACAAGAACGGCCACTGGCAGAATTACAGCAAGGCCAGCACGCAGGGCGGCCTGCCGGACGATCGCGTCTGGGCATTGGCGCTCGCTGCCGACGGCTCGTTGTGGGCCGGTACCTTGGGCGGCTTGGCGAGGCTCGACAAGGACGGCCACTGGCAGAGCTATAGCAGGGCCAGCACCCAGGACGGTCTGCCGGATGATCGCGTCTGGGCGTTAACGCTCGCTACGGACGGCTCGTTGTGGGCCGGCACGCTGGGCGGCCTGGCGCGGCGCGACAAGGACGGCCACTGGCAGACATACACCAAGGCCGACACCCAGGGCGGCCTTCCAGATGATGGCGTCTCGGCGTTGGCGCTCGGCGCGGACGGCTCGTTGTGGGCCGGCACCCTCCGCGGCGGCTTGGCACGGCTCGACACGAACGACCACTGGGAGAGCTACAGCAAGGCCAGCACCCAGGGAGGCCTGCCGGACGATAGCGTCTGGGCGCTGACGCTCGGCGCGGACGGCTCGGTGTGGGCCGGGACCTTCGGCGGCCTGGCGCGGCTCGACAAGGACGGCCACTGGCAGAGCTACAGCAAGGCCAGCACCCAGGGCGGCCTCCCGGACGATCAGGTCTGGGCGCTGGCGTTCGGCGCGGACGATGGCTCGTTGTGGGCCGGCACCCTCCACGGCGGCTTGGCGCGGCTCGACAAGCACGGCCACTGGGAGAGCTACAGCAAACCCACCCCGGATAGCCCCCCGGACGATCAGCATGGCCTCCCGGACGATCAGGTCTCGGCGTTGGCTCTCGGCGCGGACGGGTCGGTGTGGGCCGGCACCTTCGGCGGCTTGGCGCGGCGGGGCAAGGACGGCCACTGGCAGACTTACAAGGCCAGCACCCAGGGTGGCCTGCCGGACGATCGCGTCTGGGCGTTGGCGTTCGGCGCGGACGGCTCGCTGTGGGTCGGCACTGAGGGCGGCCTAGCGCGGCTCGACAAAGACGACCACTGGCAGAGTTACAGCAAGACCAAGGGCGGTCTGCCGAACGATAGCGTCTGGGCGCTGGCGCTCGGAGCGGACGGGTCGTTGTGGGTCGGCACCTTCGGCGGCGGCCTGGCGCGGCGCGACAAGAACGACCACTGGGAGAGCTACAGCAAGGCCAGCACTCAGGGCGGCCTGCCGGACGATCACGTCTGGGCGTTGACGCTCGGCGCGGACGGCTCGCTGTGGGTCGGCACTGAGGGCGGCCTAGCACGGCGCGACAAGGACGGCCACTGGCAGAACTACAACGAGGCCAGCACCCAGGGTGGCCTGCCGGATGATCGCGTCCGCGCGTTGGCGCTCGGCGCGGACGGTTCGCTGTGGGTCGGCACCGACGGCGGCGGTCTGGCGCGGTGCGACAAGGGGTGCGACAAGGACAGCCACTGGCAGAACTACAACGAGGCCAGCACCCAGGGTGGCCTGCCGGACGATCGCGTCCGCGCGTTGGCGCTCGGCGCGGACGGCTCGCTGTGGGCAGGCACCGTCGGCGGCGGGCTTGGCAATTTCAACCCACCCTTCAGACGGACCCTCCGGATTGTTGAAGTAACCGGCGGCAAAGTAGATCAGGTGACTGAGGTGACCGAGCCGGGGCAGACCGTCGCGGTTACCGCCTTTGATGACAGCTACCTCACACCGCCCGGAATGTTCCATTACATTTGGTGTTTGAGCGAAATCGGTCCGTGTAGAACGCCGGGGCCGGAGACCAAGACGAGATCGTCAGTCTACAGGGCGTTTTTTCCGCATGATGGCGTGTATCACCTTAGCGTGGTCGCAGTCGATCGCTATGGCAACCGAAGCGACCCTAAAGACATCGGCTTCAAATTCACTCGGCCCAAGCAGGACACTCTTTGGGATACCTTAGTCGCGGTCTGGCCGATCGTAGTTGCCACGGTGACCGGTCTCTTAGCTGTCTGCTTCATTATGCTGCTGTGGCTAGCACACCGTAGCGCACGAGCTTTCACGATACTTTCTGACGCCGCATGGGCGCGCTGGCTGACCTGGCCGTTTTTCTTACTGCGTCATGCGCCGGCGGTGCAGCGCTGGGTGCTGGAGCCGTGGTTCCAAGCCGTGCGCCGTAGCACAATGACGGATATCCCATTTCTTGATCCGCCGGTGTTGATGACCGCCGGTTCTCCGTCCGAGGGTGTCGCGCTGCTGCGACGGTTGCGGGACTCGCCCAGGCTCTGGCTGCACGGTCGAAGTGGCATGGGCAAAAGCAGCGTTTTCGCGGCTTGGGAGAAGGCCTATTTCGCCGCGGCAGATCTGCCCAACCTGAACACCGCCGCACGCCGATACGGCTTTATCCTGATAGCGTTGCGGTTACGTCACTACGCCGCCTTGCCCGTCCCGGACGCCAATCGGCCGGAATCCTGGGTGCTCGAAGCCGTGCGGCGCCAATTGGAGCAGCATGGCTTCGCTACGCGTGACCTCGGACTAATTGAGGCCATGCTTAGGGCCGGACACATCGCCGTGGCACTCGACGGAACCAACGAGGTCGATCGTGATCTGTCGTTGGCTGCTTTCGCGAGCCAATTCCCACAGGCTCGATTGCTGATCACCTCGCAGGCAATTCCTCGAAGCTTGGCGGGCGACGAGCGGTGGGAAGTATGGGAACTTCCCGAAGATATTAGCGGGTTGCGCGACGGGCTGCTCGCCCTGTGGCTCGGCGTTGAAGAGAGCGCGATCCTATCGCGCCGCATTACGGCAGAAGGCCTGTCCCGAACCGTCGTCTCCGGCTACGACCTGCGGCTTCTTGCCGATCTCGCCGCCGTCGATCCCGAGCGCGCGGCGCTGCCGGGCGACCGCGTAGCGCTGTACCGGGCGATGTTAGCGCGCGCCAACGGACCCGACGGGCAGCCTCTCCGCCTCGAAGCGTTAGAGCAACTCGCCTGGACGATGATGATGCAGCGGCGGCGCAGAATCGTACTGGATGACGGAAAGGCATTAGGCGTCGGTACGTTGAACGCGCTCGAGAGAGAGGGTCTGCGCATCGTTCGATCTGTTGGCGCAGAACACGAGTTCCGACATGACCTGATGCGGGCCTTTCTTGCAGCACTGTGGTTGGTCGAGGAGACGCCGACGTTGCCAGCTCTGCAGAAGACCGCGACCGATGCCGGTGCATTCGCTCTCAATCGGCGCGACCAGGAAGAGCTTTGGGGGTTCGTCGCACCATTGCTGACCTCGGCCGCCGACCTCGAAGCGTTGTGGCGTTTCGCTAATAACGATCCGATCGAACGTGGCACCCTAGAGCATGCTTTGCAGGCCGAAGCCGACAAACGCGGGGTCACTCTTGTTCGGGTAGCAACACAACGTGAGCCGGAAACAACCGGCGCGTAACCAGACAACGCTAAATAGCATCACGAGGCTCGACCGCGGGCGTCCACTCTGAACCAACACGAACTAATAGTTCGCGTGTTTAAGAGTTTCGGATCAAAACCAAGGCCCTGATCAGGGCTCTGTCACGCGCGTCCAGATGCTCACCAAGGTCATCTTCTATTGGTTCACCAGCGCGATTGGCTCCTCGGAGCAAGGCGCGATGGCTCGGGCCCTCGACCGGTGCTGCCGGTCGTGTGGCCTCCACCAATCGAATCCGCGCGGGCGCCGGGATTTGGCGACCTTATTGCACTAACCGGTAAAGATCGACGCCGCCATTATAGTTCGGCACGTAGATTTGACCGCCGTCGATCACCGGCGGGTTGAACTTGTTGAACAGAAATTGGATGTTCCATTGCTGCGAATCCCATAGCACCTTCAGTGATCCGTCCGCCGCGAGGTGCACCGGGTCGTAGACGAGGAACCGGCCACCAACGACCTGAGCATTCGCGTCACCGTAAGGAATCGTGCAGAAGAGCAGCGCGGAGTCGGGGTCCGCTCCATTGCTCGATCCTGAACAGAATCCGCCCGGCATGCCGCCCGGCGGCCTTTCGCGCACATTGTTGCTGGCATATTCATGGCTCTGCGCGACATAGGTCAATGCGCCGGCAGAGCTGACTTTCCATTTGTGCAGCTGGGAATTCTCGCCCCAGGCAAAGATCGTCCACGAGTTCAGCGGCGGGTCGAAGAACTGCACCGGCGTCATATGGAGATGTGCCGTATCGCCCCAGGGGAAGAAGTTCAATGTCCGGGGATCGGTCGGGCAGGAGTCAACCGGTCCCGGGCTCATCGTCAGCCAGGTCGGGGGTGCGGCAAGCTTTGCGCAATTGGCTTTCGGGTTCGTCAGATCGGCAGGCATCGTTCCGCCGAGGTTCGCCGTCCTGATCGGGTAGGCGAGACCATCCTTGCCGCCGGCAATGCACACGCCGATCGGGAAAATGCAGGCGGGACCGGCCGATCCAAAATCCTCGTCCGACCATGCGCCTTGCGCCATTTCGGGGAAGACGAGAACTACTGGCCGGCCTCGGTCATTGATCTTAGCCTCCAGCCTTGCGTTCTTCAATGCGACGTTCATGCCGCCGCCGGCCGGTTGCATCAGAGCTTCGGAGGAAAGGCTTACGCCCGATGGCCGCATGCTTGGCGTCGCCTTCTGCCCCGTTCTGGCGAAGTCGGTCCAGGGTGTCCAATGATCGACCACCTCCAGCGTGGCCGCCGTGTTTCCTGACGGTGGCGTGTATTTCAGCTTGAGGAACGATTCACCCCATTGGGTGACGCCGTCAAAATCGCCGTTTCCGGTGATCAGATAGAGGAAGCCTTGCGCATCTGCCGCGGCACCTTGTCCGGCCATCCAGACACCCGCACCCTCGCCGGCCGTCAGCGCCAGCATCGCACTTAGCTTGTTGCTTGCCACGTCAAAGGCGAAGCAATAGCCGGATGCGCCTGCAGCAGTCTCGAGGACCGTTCCCGAACACCCCAGCACCGTCTTCACGCCGTTGACGTTGGTCTCCACGAGCGACGACCGCTGTTTGCGCATCCCCGCGTTGAAGTCCTGATTTCCACTCTTTCCTTCGATCAGAACCGGGGGAACGACCTCGCTGCCATCGGCCACGCTCAGCACGAACATGTAATAGCGGGCGGTCTTCGGGTCGCCGCTCTTGTCCGGCGAAACCCAGCAGACCTGGTAAAGGCGTTGCGTATCGGGGTCTATCACGCCCGTGGAGAGGCAGCCCCAAAATTGATTGATCGTATGGTAATCGATGCTCTGGGACCCCGTGACCGGCACCCCCAACGTCACCTGCCAGATGGCTGACCCGTCATGCGCGTCGACGCCGCGCACGATGTCGGCCATCGACGGCAGCACCAGCACGTCGCGAGTGCCGAGCGCCGTCTTCACATTTGGCAGGATGAGCGGCTGCGCTTCCATGCCGCGCGCGTCCCCGACGACCGGAATGATTGTCGCACGGGTAATGCCCTTGGTTGCAACCGACGCCTGCGTCAGTTGCCTCTCACGTGGATTCCAACCGCTTCTCGAATTATCCGCTGAGCGGGTCAACCAAGGCTCCATGGTGGTTTGCGCCGCGGAGGTCTCGGTGACGCCAAGAAGAAGCGTGACGATCAACACAAAAAGATGGCAAGGCTTCATCTGTCCACCCCCAAGGAGAGCTGGGACATGTTGACCTTCGGATCTCATCCCAGTTCGGACCATATGCCTGGAGCGTGCCGGCGGCTGACAAACCGGACCACCCTCGCGGATGGAAGTGCATGTTTGGCGCCGCAGTATGACTAAGCCGCTCGAGCCACGGCCTGGCCCCCGGTAACTCCTAGGCCTGATTACGCTCGATACTACTGGCCCCGCAAGCTACTCGTTATCAGGTCAAACCGAGGACGCAGATTGGGCGAATCTGTGCCGTGACAACTGAAGCCCCGATACGGCATGTTATGGGCAGATGTAGCCGGTGCCGTTCGGGTTCTTGAAGCAGCCGACCGACTCCGGAAAGAGGTGCTTCGGCAGCCAGAGCACAATATCGGGCAGGAATATCGTCGCCGCGATCGTCGCGAAGAACACGACATAGATCGACAATGACGCCCGCAACGCCGCGGAAAAACGGACGCCGACGAATTTCGACGCCATCAACAGCGCCAGCCCGTAAGGCGGGGTGATCAGACCGAAGGCCAAGGTCACGATCAGTACGACCCCCATATGCACCGGGTTGATCCCGCCGATCTCGGTCAACACGGCGACGATCGGCATGAAGATCACGATGCACGGGATCGGCTCGATGAAATCGCCGACGATCGTGAAGAGGGCGACGAGCGCGAACATGATCTTGTAGGGGTCGTTCCCGGCGACGTCGGCAATCCAGCCGGAGACGACGATCGGGCCGCGCAGATAGGCGAGCATCCAGCCGAAGGCCGAGGCGGCGCCGATCGTGATCAGCGGCAGCGAGTAGATCAGCCCGGCATGGGCGAAATCGCGCGGCAGGTTGCGCAAATGCCCGAAATTGAGCAGCGGGATGACGACGAGAAGGATGTAGACGATCGCGACGACCCCGGCTTCGCGCGGCGCGAACCACCCGGTCATGATGCCGCCCAGGAGGATGATCGGGATCATCAGCGGCAAGGCCGCGGCCTTGGTCGCCTCGGCGAAATTCCCGAGCGACGAGCGCGGCCGGCGAAACCCCGCCGGTCCGAAGAAATAGCAATAGATCATCAGCCCGAAGCCGATCATCAGCCCGGGGGCGATGCCGCCGAGGAACAGCCCGGCGATAGAGACGTTGCCGATGGCACCATAGACCACCGCCATGATGCTGGGCGGCACCAGATTGGCGATCGTCGCCGCCGCGGCGATCAACGCCGCAACAAAGGCGGCGTCATAGCCCTCCTCGGCCATCGGCCGCGCCATCGTCCGGCTCAATACGGCGACATCGGCCGACGACGAGCCGGACATGCCGGAAAAGAACATGCTGAAGACCGTGACCACCTGGGCTAGCCCGCCGCGCACATGTCCGACCATCGCCTGCGACAAATTGGCGATGCGGACCACGACATTGGCCGAGGTCATCAGCTCGCCGACCAGCAGAAAAAACGGCACCGCCATCAACGGCTCGGCATCGATGCCGTTGAAAAGCTGGGCGATGATCGAGGGCAGGCTGACCGGGGTGAACAGGGTGCCGATGACGACTCCGGCGATCAGCGAGAACGCCACCGGCACGCCGAGATAGCCGAAGATCAGGAACAGCACGGCCATCAGCGAGACGATCATCCCGTTCTGCGTCATGTCGAGAGCCGTTCCTCGGCCAGACGCTCGGCGAAGGGTTCGGGACCGCGGCCGGCAAAGCCGTTGCGCCATCCGTTGACGAGTTGCTCGACCGTGAAAAGGGCGATCAGTGCCCCGGAGAGCGGGATCGCGGCATAAAGCGAGGCGAGCGGCGTCATCGACGGCATGCGAAAATTGCCGAACCCGGCGAGGAAGTTGAGGTAGCCGAACCAGACCATGCACAGCGCTGCGCCGAGGACGACGAAGCGGTTGAAGGTCTCGACGAGAAGGCGCCAGCGCCCGGTCATCGCCTCGGTGATCGCCGACAGGCAAAGGTGGTCGTTGCGCCTGGTGGCGGCCGCCGCCCCGGCGAAGATGCCGTAGACGAAGAAGGTCATCGTGACCTCCTGCAGCCACAGCCACGGGTGACCGAGGGACCTTGTCACGACGTCTAGGAATACGGTCGTGCTGAACCCTGTCAAGGTGACGCCGCAGAGGATCATCAAAACGTGCTCGACCGGATCGAATGCCCGCCATTTCAGATGGCGGTCCCTCTCGAGAACCAGCGAGTGACGCGGCCGCCTCATTCAGCCCACGGCACTTTCAGGCTTTGCGCGGATCCCTGCAGCCGAGAACAGAACCGTGATTCCTTCGAGGGACGCTCGTTTAATCGTATTGCCACGGTTAAACGATCGTCCATTTGTCGCGTGGCGGCTATTCAGCCGCGAGCAGCGCTTCTCGCGCCTTCTCGATCTTCTCGATCACGGCACTGCGAGTCCGGTCACCGATCCTTACCGTTACCTGCTCATCCACGGACGCCCCGAGAATGGCGGCTCCCAGAGGAGCGCGATCAACGTGGACGATTCCTTCGTTGGGATTGTTGATCGTATCGCTCAAGCGCACGCTGACGGTGCGTTCCGGCTGATCGTCATAGCGAATGAAAACGAGATCGCCAACCTCGATAACCACGCTGTCCAAATCCGCAAAGACTGGTGCCGGCGCGGCAGCGGGCTCTTCGACCGGCGCTGAGGGTGCCAGTTCGATGAATGGTAACTCCGGGATCATATCAGCCGGTCGCGGAACTATCCGTGGCGACACGAAAACACGCTTGCCCAGGGCGGGCGAACGCACCGGCTGCGTCGCGACCGGCTCCTCAACATCAGCCTTCTCATAAGCGCGTTGTGGTGCGGCCGGGTTTGGAACTTCGATGTGCTCAGTGAAAACGCCGTGGGTTTCGGCCATCCCAACCGGCTCGATCCCAAGCCGCTGAAGAACGTCTATGAGATCGGTGAGGCAACCTTCCCGATCGGCTATCCAGGTCGAACCCCAGCAGCGCCAAAAAGTCCACCCGAGCCGCTCAAGAACCCGCTGTCGCCGAGTATCGTCGGCCCATCGGTCAGGGCCGTGGTACTTGTCGCCATCCAACTCGATTGCTAGCCGGCGATCATCCGCGCCCTCTACAACAAAATCGATCGCGTAGCCGCCGACGGGTACCTGGGGACGAATGCGGTAACCGAGATCAAGTAGGCAGCGGCCGAAATCTCGCTCGAAGTCGGATTGGCAGGGTTCAAGCACCTCCTTCGGCCGGATCATGTTGACCTTCATGGGGGCACGGAAATGTTCGATCAACGCCAGTTTCAGATCACCGGGTTTGAGATCGCTCGCCGCCACCGAGCGTACGAGGACCAACCGATCGCGTGCGCGAGAGGCCGCGACGTTAAAGCGCTGCTCATACATGCGTGAGGTCTGCGCCACTGCCGACTCCGGACACGCCACCATCGAGAGAAATACGATGTCACGTTCCTGACCTTGAAATGTGGCGGCGTTACCGCACATGAGCCGATGTTTCTCGATGATCTCCGTACCGAGCTCAGTAATGAGCCGAGTGTAGATGCGATTCGCCTGCGTGTTACCTATTAGAGAGATGACGCCGATACTTCGCCCTTCGAGAGTAGGGTCCGCGACCAGTTTAGTGATCTCAGTAACGACAACATCAACCTCAGCCTCATTAACATCTCGGATCTTTCTTCCAAATGGCACATAGATGTCGATCAGCGGTGGATCGAGACGCTCGGACGCGGTAGCCAGCCGGAGAGGAATCAGAGGCTGCGGGTAGAACCCCGATGAGAAGCTGATGATCGGCTCTACACATCGGAAATGCTCGCGAAGAATGACCGCTCTACCCGGATAAATCATGCCAGCCAATTCATAAATCGAGGTGGCCGGGTCCATATGATCAGCAAATGGAAGTCCCGTCAGAAATGTCGTCCGGAGTTGGACGATCTTTCGATCTTCGATGCCGATTGCTGAGGGCGAGACCTGCTTATCGTCACCGACGATCAGCACCTTCTTTCCCCGAAGAATGGCCGGCAAGACGGTGATGTCGGACTGCGACGCCTCGTCAATGATCACCAGATCGAAGGCCCCCAATTCGGCCGGCAATTGTTCAGCAACTCGCCACTCGGGGAGAATCCAGCAAGGTACAGCTTGCGCGGCATCAAATGCCGCGTCGCGAATAATGCGGCGGTATCGCCCGGCCGTCTTCCCCGTACCTCTACCCAGCCGAGCTATAGCGGCTGTGAATCTCGCGAGAGCCGCCTGTACCCGCTGGGTAAGAGTGCTCTTCATCCCGAGGAAGGTTCGCAGCCGAACGACCTCGGCAAAGAGCCGTCGCTGTTCCGCCTCCGCTTCTACGCGTGCCTCTGAGAGCGCCCGCAAGCCTTCACGGTCACCGAGCGAACGCAGATACCCGTCACCCCTCGCCCATTCCCATGCTTTTCGCCACATGGGGGGCGTCCACCGATGATCATCGGTGGCGGGATCGTTGCGGAGGCGGTCGGCCCACTGCGGCGCACCGCACCGAGAGATAAGAGCCGTGATCTCATCGAGGCGACTAAAAGCGTCTCTCATGCCGTCAAGGCGCTCAGCCTCGACAACAATTTCTTGATATGCCTGGACGATCGAAGCCTGAGGAACCTCGGGATTCCCAAGATTCTCGCAGAAATCGGTGAAAGCCGAATAAAATGGAAGGTCAGCCCGATCTGACATTCCGAGAAGACGCTGACGTAACTCTATTGCGACCGTGAAATCGGCCTTTTCGAGATTAGCATTCAATGCCTCTATGACGTTCTGGCATTCTCCGTTGAGCAAGAGCTTCTCAGGGTCAACGCCATACGGGAACAAATCTTTGATTGCCTGTCGGTAGACATCTACGTCACGGTGAAAGCCGTGCAACCGCTCGATGAGGCGACCCAAGCGGAGGAGTTCGGTGCGAGCCTCCTGCCACTCGGTCGGCAGAATTGGGGCTCCAATTACACGGGCGATACCAGTCCACCGACCAACAAAGCGATGTCCCTCCTGCTGCCATTCTCGGTACGCGCGAATGACGACCCATTCGGCCGGCGTCGACGGCGACCTACCTTCGACACGGATATTGTCGATCTTAGCTTTGAGACCTCCCCGGAACATCGAGAATAGGCCGAAGGGTTTCCGGCCTGCTGCGAGTTCGCTCAATGCCTTGTCGAGCGCGGGGTCTGCCGTGTGCTCGCACTCAAGCACCATCAACTCGTATTCCCGCCCCCGTCGATGAAGCTCAATCCAGGCCAGGAGTTCCTGATTGAGCGCCGTCAACGGCGCCGTTTCGATCGCCTTCCGCCCGAGCAATGCGTGATAGATGTCGAGAAGCCATGGCTCGTGTCTGACCTCTCGCATGAAACCGTCGAAGCCGATAACCCAATCGCGCAGACGCCGCGCTGCCTCGGGGTCGGGTTTCATATATGGAATCCGACCTGATCGGGACGCCGCATCTATCTCTTGAACGCGGCCTAGTTCGCCGTGAGCGGCAATCACCCGAGCGAGCGCCGGCAAGTCTTGAGGATTAGGCAAATTGACGGCATCGTAGCAAAGGTCGGCTGATAAGAGCCGGCGGAGCGTCCGGACCTCGTCGACTTCGGCATCGGCAAACTTGGGAGCGTACTGCTGGTCGAAGGTCAGCTTATCAGAGAACCAACCATGTTCCGCGCGCTGCTCCGCCACTGTTCTTGCCAAATCCATCGGGCTGATGTCCCCGTCGCCACAGGGCAGGCGCGCAAGGTTCCGCTCAGCGATCCGATGAAGTTCACGATCAATGCCCTCGACTTGTCGCCGAAGCTCGGCGAGACGAGCATGGCGCTCCCGAATCTGTTCAGTTACCAGTCTTGCATCAATCGAGTTTGCCTCGTCGGCGAGCACTTGCACCGCATGTTGTAGCTGGCGCGCACCCTCCCGATCATTATGGATGACCGAAATAGCAAGATCGCGAATGCCCTCTGGAATCTTCTCCTGTAGGGCTCTCAGAGCCTCCGGTGTCTTTGCGGTAACAAGTACGCGTCGACGGGTAGCGAGGAAGTGGCAGATGATATTGGCAATTGTATGAGTCTTGCCAGTCCCCGGTGGACCCTGGACGACAATGCCTGTACTGTCCTTGGCTTCAAGGCGACGGATGATTTCGACTTGATCATCATTAAACGGAAGGGGAAAGAAAAACGTGTCTGATCCGGCATCGGCGTTTGCTTGACCACCCCGGCTCCCGGTGGCCGCGCTCGGTCTTGGTGGTTGCCCGCTCGACTGCCGCTCGGGGAGAATCAAGTCCCGGCCGGACAAATCGAGCCCATCGTAGTCTGTTTCATAGAGGACTTCGTCCGAGGGTTCGACGACAAATGAGACGGCCGGGGCAGGAAGCTCTTCCTGGTTTTCGACCTCGTCAACCCGTGTAATCAGGCGCGCAATGTCGTCCCGCCGGAAATCGCCACTTCGCTGCCGAACGTAGAGTACCCAGGTATCCGTTAGGCGCAGAAACGCATCGGCATCAGGAAGACCCCGGTCGAGCGGATTAGCCACGTCCGGATGATAAATGCCTGTGGATGATAGTCGGGCAGAACAGGCCCGCAGGATTTTCTCAAACGTACGTCCATCGAGGGGGGAAAACCCGATATCGGGGTCTTCGACGGTGCGCTCTAACTGCAGACCGATGTCGTGCTGTACCGCCTTGCTGCCCTCGACCTCCAGGGCGTGGAACGCCTTGAGCATCAACTGCGGCGAGGTTTGTCGCGGACGCACATTGAGCGCCCCGTCCTCCTGAAGCTCGATTTCAACGAGTTGTTCGATGACCGGTACATTGACTCGGGTGCCCTGGATCATCCAGCGAGCGATGCCAACGCCAAAAACAAATTCAATCGGGGTGTCATCCCCCAATGCAATCAGACGCTGATAGATTTGGTAGATCTTGTTGTAGAACTCGATAGATCGTCGGCGCGGTCTTTCCGCCTCAGCCCATTCAGTCCATAGGCCATCAATGTAATGCTCCCAAAGCTTCAGAAATTCGGGAAGATTGCGAAGGCGGAGAATTACATCCATATGATGGGGAAATGCCTCATCCGCCCCGACTGGGCGCATAACATCCCCGGCATCACGAAGGAGACCCGCTTCTGCGAGGTCCGAGACTTCCTCGATAGGAAGACGAAGAACGCGCTCCGTCGCGATCTGCGGTGGCTGGTCTGCCGATGGATGGGGCCCAAAGTCGATCCAGCCGTCGAAGATCGGATCGCACTCTGGTGGGCGGGTCTCACGCAGTCGGCGGATTTGGAGCCACGTTTCATCGTCGAGCGCAGTTCTAACGCCCTCTAAAGACGCAACCTGAAATTCGTGAAAGTGCGGATACGGCTCACGGGCGAGGTCAAATGCGACCTTCTCGTTAAACGAGAGAAGCTCATCTGTGTACTTGAGGAGGTTTCGAAGTCGGCCCTTCGTAGCCCCGAGCCCCTGCATCATGCGCCCCTGCGTAGCCGCCCGTTTATCATCCCGTTAGCTGGTTTTACCCCAGCTTGCAAAAAATCGCTAAGCCGCAACGAAAACGAGTTCCGGGTGCAACGAATTGGCGATGCGGACCACGACATTCGCCGGGGTCATCAGCTCGCTGACGAGAAGAAAAAACGGCACCGCCATCAACGGCTCGGCATCGATGCCGTTGAACAGCTGGGCGATGATCGAGGGGAGGCTGACCCGGGTGAAGAGGGTGCCGATCACGACCCCGGCGATCAGCGAGAACGCCACCGGCACGCCGAGATAGCCGAAGATCAGGAACAGCACGGCCATCAACGAGACGATCAGCCCGTTCGCCGTCATGCCGAGAGCCGTTCCTCGACCAGACCCTCGGCGAAGGGTTCCGGACCGCGGCCGGCAAAGCCGTTGCGCCAGCCGTTGACGAGCTGCTCGACGGTGAAGAGCGCGATCAGTGCCCCTGAGAGCGGGATTGCTGCATAGAGCGAGGCGAGCGGCGTCATCGACGGCATGCGAAAATTGCCGAACCCGGCGAGGAAGTTGAGATAGCCGAACCAGACCATGCACAGCGCCGCGGCGAGGACGACCAAGCGGTTGAAGGTCTCGACAATGAGTCGCGTCCGGCCGGTCATCGCCTCGGTGATCGCCGACAGGCAAAGGTGGTCATTGCGCCGCGTGGCGGCAGCCGCCCCGATGAAAATGCCGTAGACGAAGAAGGTCATCGTGACCTCCTGCAGCCACAGCCACGGGTGACCCAGCGAGCGCGTCACGACGTCGAGAAATACGGTCGTGCTGAACCCGGTCAGGGTGAGCCCGCACAGGATCATCAAGATCTGCTCGACCGGATCGAATGCCCGCCATTTCAGATGGCGGTCTCTCTCCAGAACCAGCGAGTAGCGCCGCCTCATGGGCGTTCCGGGTGCCCCTCACCCTCCCGCTGATGCGGGTCCCTCCCTCTCCCCGCTCACGCGGGGCGAGGGGATCCGATTTCGATTGCTCCCTCGCCCCGCTTGCGGGGAGAGGGTTGGGGTGAGGGGCATAGCGCCGCGAGTACTACGGTGAGGCTATTGGACGTTTCTGACCAGCTGCAAGACCTTCACGGCACCGGGTCCGAGCTGCTTCGTCAGCTGGTCCTGCAGCGGCTCCGCCTCCTTGACGAAGCCCGATTTGTCGACGTCCTTGACGAACTTGACGCCGATTTTTTCGAGCTGCGTCATCGACGCGTGCTCGAGGTCCAAGGCCTTTGCCGGCATCGTGCGTCCGACCTCGTCCGCCGCCGCCTGGACCCAGCCCTTCTGCTCGTCGCTGAGACTGTTCCACACCTTGTCGCTGACCCAGACGACGTTGTTGTTCGCCTCGTGCTCGGTCAATGACATGATCGGCGCGACCTCGTAATGCTTGTTCATCTGATAGACGTTGATGCCATTTTCCGCGGCCTCGACAACGCCCGTCTGCAGCGAGGTGTAGACATCGCCGAACGGCATATGAATGGTTTGCGCCCCATAGGCCGGAAACATCGTGTCCTCGGTCGCCGTCGCCTGCACCCGCACCTTGACGTTTTTCAAATCCTCGAGGCGATGAATCTCGCGTTTGCTGTAAATGTTGCGGAAACCCATCGTTCCGAGCGCCAGCGTGTGCGCCCCTTCGACCTTGGAATTCATCATTTCCCGGAACGCCGCCACGACCGCCGGATCGGCGAGGGCCTTTTTCAGATGGTCCTCGGAGCGAAACACGAAGTGGATCGAAAATACCCCGGCCTCCGGCTGGACCGTCGCCGAGTTCGCCGTAGAGGTGATCGCGAAGTCGATATCGCCGGTCCGCAGCTTCTGCAACACCTGGGGCTCCTGGCCGAGCTGCGCCCCGGGAAACTGGTCGATGATCATCGTTCCGTGGCTCAGCTCTTCGAGCTTATTGGCAAAGGTATCGGCGGCAATACCGTAGGCCGTTGTATGCGGCTGGTCGTAGGCAAAGCTGAAATGGCGCGCCTCGGCCGCTGCGGCCGCCGACCCGTGGGCCGAGGCGAACCCGAAGAACGCCATTGCCAAGACGAAACTGTTGCAGCGCATGCGGATTCCTCCCTGAGGGCCGATCGGGATTGAACTCTGAAATCTCAATAAGTTATTTGCCATCCCGGCGAAAGAGCGTGTGAAGATCGCTTCCGTAACATACGCGCTCCCGGCTATGCTGGCGCCGGGTCGTCGGGGTCCGGATGAGGCCGTCCGAACCGGCTTCGACGGCCTTGTGGATCAGAGCAATGAACACCGGAGGGCGAGAGCGCGCTGAACGTCGGCTGGCGGCAATCCTGGCAGCCGATGTCTCGGGCTATTCGCGGCTGATCGAGGCCGACGAGGACGGCACGCTGGGTCGGCTCAAGGCGCTTCGTGCCGAGGCGATCGACCCGAAGATCGCCGAGCATCGCGGCCGGCTCGTCAAGACTACCGGCGACGGGCTGCTGGTCGAGTTCGTCAGCGTCGTCGATGCCTTGCGCTGCGCCGGCGAAATACAGGCCACACTGGCCGAGCGGAATGGCGAGACTCCGGCGGACCGCCGCATCGAATTCCGCATCGGCATCCACCAGGGCGATGTCGTCGCCGAGGACGGCGACATTTTCGGCGACGGGGTCAATGTCGCCGCCCGGCTCGAAGGGCTCGCCGAACCCGGTGGGATCTGCGTCTCGGCGCGGGTCCAGGAGGACGCAGCGGGCAAGCTCGACCTTACCTTCGCGGATATGGGCGACCAGGCGCTGAAGAACATTACCCGCCCGGTCCGCGCCTACCGGGTGGCGACGGGTGCCGCCGCGTCCAGTACGCGGCCAAGCCTTCCCGCCCTGCCGCTCCCCGACAAGCCGTCGATCGCGGTGCTGCCCTTCGCCAACATGAGCGGCGATCCGGAGCAGGAGTATTTCACGGACGGCATGGTCGAGGAGATCATCACCGCGCTCTCCCGCATCCGCTGGCTCTTCGTCATCGCCCGCAACTCGTCCTTCGCCTACAAGGGCCATCCAGTCGATGTTAAGCAGGTCGGGCGCGAGCTCGGCGTGCGCTATGTGCTCGAAGGGTCGGTGCGCAAGGCCGGCAACCGGGTGCGCATCACCGGGCAGTTGATCGATGCGGTCACCGGCGCGCATCTGTGGGTTGATCGGTTCGACGGCTCGCTCGAAGATGTCTTCGACCTGCAGGACAAGGTGGCGTCGAGCGTCGCCGGCGTCATCGAGCCGGCGTTGCAGGCCGCCGAGACCGCCCGTTCGGTCGGCCGGCCGACCGCCGATCTCAACGCCTACGACCTCTACCTGCGCGCCTATGCGATGGTCTGGTCGTCGAGAGCGCGAAACCCCGAGGCGCTCTGCCTTTTGGAGCAGGCGATCGGGCGCGATCCACGCTACGGTCCCGCGCTCGCCTCGGCCGCGATCTGCTATCTTCGGCTGGTTCAGGACGGTCGGAGCAAGGATCCCAACGCGGATCGTGTAAAGGGCGTAGGTTTCGCCAGGCGAGCCCTGGAAGTGGCCGGCGATGATCCGGGCATCCTGGCAAATGCCGCGTTCGCGCTTGCCCATTTCGGCGAGGACATCGGCGCTATGATGGCGCTGGTTGACCGCGCATTGGCGCTCAACCCGAGCTTTGCGCGCGGCTGGCACATCAGCGGCACCCTAAGGCTATGGGCAGGCCAGCCCGACATCGCGATCGTGCACATCGAAGCCGCGTTGCGCCTCAGCCCCCGCGCCCGCATCGGCACGTCGCTCCTTAATATAGGAGCCGCGCATTTCTACACTCGGCGCTTCGAAGAGGCGGTGCCGAAGCTGCTCCTCGCGATCCAGGAGGATCCGAGCTTCCCGCAACCGTACCGCACTCTTGCCGCCTGCTACGCCCATATGGGTCGGCTCGACGTCGCGCGAGGGATCGTCGATCGGCTGCGTGCCATCACCCCTGTCGTGATACCGGACGTCAGCTACCTGCGGAACGCCGAGCACCGCGACCTTTACCTGTCCGGCCTGCGCCTCGCGGCAGGCGAAACCTCATGAGCCAGACCCGCCGTCTCGCCGCGATCCGAGGCAGCCTTGAGCGACATTTTGGGACTGCCTCTCGAAAGCGGGAATCTGGAGGTCTCCCTAACCTCAGCGGTCACCCCCTGTTCAGGCCCTGAGCTTTACCTATAGCTACGGATAGGACAGCGCTGTCGACGGCCCGGCGGATCAAAAGGTAGGAAGCTCATGGGCCATGGACCTTCAGCTCGGAGATTTGATTCAGGCACCAAGGATAGGTCTCCGCCGTGGGGTCCGGGTTTGCCGGCCGGGCATCGAGCGCTGATAGGTGAACACATTTCCCGGTTCTCACAACCTGCACGACTTCCATTGTTATTCGATTGTTAGCGCGCGCAAAATTCGTTGATCGGCGAAAAAATTCCTTTGATCTTCCATTGATCCGCTAAGTAACGAATTTTCTGCGCAAGCCGTTGAAATAACGAACTATTATACCGGGCTGCGATGGCCTTTTGGGGCGAAAAAGCACGATTTTCGTTGTATTTCGCCCCGGCGGATGCGGGGGTAGCCCCTGCAAGACGCGCCCTGCCGCGGGGGTTATTAACCCCAGAGCCGCGCGGTGGCCACGCGTGCGCCCTCGGCGAGTGCGGCGAGCTTCGACCAGACGACCGAAGGCGCCACGGCGTTGTTGACAAAGGCGAAGGTCGCAAAGCCGCAATCGGCCCCGGCAATCACCCGCTCGCGGCCGACGACGTCCGCGTAATGGCAAATCCGCTGGGCGATCAGCCGCGGATGCTCGACGAAATTGGTCGTCGAATCGATAACTCCAGGAATGAGGATCTTGTCGTCGGGAATTCTCGCGCTACGCAGATCCTCCCACTCATGCGCGTGCCGCGGATTGGCCGCTTCGAACGAGAGGCCCACCGGACGCGCCCGCATGCAGGTGTCGAAGATCTTGGCGAGCGGGATGTCGTGGGTGTGCGGCCCTTCGTAATTCCCCCAGCAGAGATGCATGCGCATTGCTTCGGGCGGAATGTTGGCAGTCGCATGATTGAGCGCTGCGATGTTGCGCTCGGCGATGCGCAGAAACGCATCGTCGGAGAGGTGCTGGTACTGGTTGTGGCGAGCCGAGCCGAGATCCGGCGCATCGATTTGCAGGATGAAACCTGCCTTGACGATCGCCTCGTATTCTTCCTTGAGGGCGTTGGCCAATGCCTCGACATAGGCGTCTTCGTCGCGGTAATAGCGGTCCGGGACGAATTTCGTCAGTACTCCGGGCGATGCCGCATTCATGAACGCCTCGACGGGTTTTGCTGCGGAGCAGGCCGTGGTGAGGTTCTTCAGGTCTGTCTCCAGCGGCTGCCGGTCGCGATAGGCGACCGGCCCGGTGCACCAAGGAACCGTCTCGCGGCTGAACCAGGAGGTGCCGCGCGCCTCGTTGAGCCGCTGCATGTGATCGGGATGGTCGAGTAGGTCGCGATGCGCCGCGGTCTGTGGCGGCTTGTCATTGTCGCCGCCACGGAATGCACCGATGCCGGACAAGCGGTGACGGACGTAGGTGGTATACGAGATCTTGCCTAATTCGCCGTCGCAGACGCTGTCGATTCCGGCCGCAACCTGCTTTGCGACGACCTCGCGAACTGCGCCGGCGAGACGTGTTTCGAACGTCGGCTGATCAAATTCGCGGCCGGTCTCCCTCGCCTCAAGCAAGGCCAACAGATCCGGCGGCCGCGGCAGGCTGCCGACATGGGTCGTCAGGATGCGGTCGGTGCTGAGCTTCATCTCGCGCGTCCCCTTCGTCGTCGGAGCGTGATGGTTCCACGCGCGCTTAATTCTTGCAATGGCCGGTCGAGGATCCCGCGCGTTGGACAGCGGCGCCTGCGAGCCATATAAGCGACGGCAATGGGCAAGATCCCGTTCCTCAAGATGCACGGCCTCGGCAACGATTTCGTCGTGCTCGACGGCCGCCGTGCGACGATTGCGGTCGACGCGGCAGCTGCGCGCGCGCTGGCCGATCGGCGGACCGGCATCGGCTGCGACCAGGTGATCCTGCTCCAGCCGCCGCATCAACCGGCTGCGCAGGTTCTGATGCGCATCTGGAACCCCGACGGCGACGAGGCCGAGGCTTGCGGCAATGCCACGCGCTGCGTCGCCGACCTGCTGCGGCGCGAGACCGGCGATCCGAGGGTGCGGATCGAGACCGTTGCTGGGCTGCTCGACGCCGAAGCACTGCCGGATGGGCGCGTCGCGGTGGATATGGGACCGGTGCGTACCGGCTGGCGCGAGATCCCGCTGAGCCGGCCCATGGACACCGAGCGGGTCGAGTTGACTCTCGGTCCGCTCTCTGCGCCGGTCTGCACCAATATCGGCAACCCGCACGCGACGTTCTTCGTGGACGATGTCGATGCGGTCGATCTGGCTGCGCTCGGCCCCGAGCTCGAACGTAATCAGGTGTTTCCGCACCGCGCGAATATCGGCGTGGCCGCCGTCCGTGACCGTGGTAACATCCGACTGCGGGTATGGGAGCGTGGTGCCGGCATCACCCGCGCCTGCGGCAGCGGCGCATGCGCCGCCCTCGTCTCGGCCCATCGGCGAGGGCTCACTGCGCGCGAGGCCGCCGTCGAGCTCGATGGCGGAGTTCTCGACATCGCTTGGCGCGAGGACGGGCGAGTGGTCATGACGGGGCCTGTCGCGCTAAGTTTTGAAGGAGTGTTCGACCCGAACCTGCTCGCGGGGCATTGATCGGCGCCATGCCGCAAACCGAAATCATCACCTTCGGCTGCCGTCTGAACGCGTTCGAGTCCGAGGTCATCCGCCGTGCTGCCGAAGCTGCGGGGCTCAGCGACGCGGTCATTGTCAATACCTGCGCGGTTACTGCCGAGGCCGAACGCCAGGCGCGCCAAGCGATCCGCCGCGCCCGTCGGCGACGTCCCGAGGCGACGATCATCGTCACTGGCTGCGCCGCCGAGATTGCTCCGGAGCGGTATGCCGCATTGCCCGAGGTCGACCGCGTGCTCGGGAATCGGGCCAAGCTCCAGCCGCAGAGCTACCTTTCGGAAGGTGCTGCACCGGCGGATCCTGCGGAGACCGCCAGTCATCTCGTCAACGGCTTTGAAGGCAAGAGCCGCGCCTTTCTTCAGGTCCAGCAGGGCTGCGATCATCGCTGCACCTTTTGCATCATCCCCTACGCGCGTGGCCCGAGCCGCTCGGTGCCAATGGGTCTCGTGGCCGATCAGGCGCGCCGTCTTGTCGCCACCGGGTACCGGGAGATCGTGCTGACGGGCGTCGATCTGACCGCCTATGGCGCCGATTTGCCGGGCATGCCGAGCCTCGGCCAAATGGCGCGAAGGCTCCTCGCTGCAGTTCCTGAGCTCGAGCGTCTGCGCCTTTCCTCGCTCGATCCTGCCGAAGTCGACACGGCGCTGTGGGACCTCTTGGCCGAAGAGAAGCGGCTGATGCCGCATCTGCACCTGTCGTTGCAGGCCGGCGACGACCTGATCCTGAAGCGGATGAAGCGGCGGCACTCGCGCGCCGAGGCGATCGCCGTTACCCGGCGCGCCCGCGCGCTGCGACCGGAGGTGGCGCTCGGCGCGGATCTGATCGCCGGATTTCCGACCGAGACCGAGGACATGTTCCGCCGGAGCCTCGACCTCGTCGCGGAATGCGGGCTCGCCTTTGTGCACGTGTTCCCCTATAGCGCGCGGCCCGGCACCCCCGCGGCGCGGATGCCGCAACTCCCCGATCCACTTGTCAAGGAGCGTGCGTCGCGCCTGCGGTCGGCGGGCAAAGTCGCCCTCGCGGCCGAGCTTTCCGCCCGGGTCGGCAGCGAAACCGATGTCCTGATCGAGCGCCCGGGGATGGGGCGAGCGGAGTTTTATGCCGCCGTGAGCTTCACCGCGCCCGGTAACGCCCGCTCGGTCCGGCGCATGCGGCTAGTCGGCAGTAACGGGAACAGCCTCGTCGGAGTGCCGGTCCAATGAGGCTTTGGCGACGCCGAGAGGGGGCTGAACCGACGGATTCTCTCGCGGACGACGTCGAGGGCCTGCCATCAGCCGAAGATGCACCGGTTGAACCGTCGGAACCGGGACCTGCTCCGGAAAGCGGAGAGGAATGCCAGGGCTGGTTCGGCCGGCTCCGAGCCGGGATGGCGCGCAGCTCGGCGCGACTCACCCAAGGCATCAACACGATCTTCAACCGTCGCCGGCTCGATGACGAGGCACTCCTCGAGCTCGAGGAGCTGTTGATTTCGAGCGACATGGGGATAGGCGTGGCAGGCGAGGTTGCAGAGACCCTGCGCAAAACCCGGTTCAACCAGGAGGTGTCGCCGGAGGAGGTCCGCGCCGCGCTCGCCGATCAGGTGATCCGGCTCGTCGAGCCCGTCATGAAGCCGCTGCGCCTCGACGTCACGAAGAAGCCCTTCGTCATTCTCGTCGTCGGCGTCAACGGCAGCGGCAAGACCACGACCATCGCCAAGCTCGCCAAGCAGTACCGCGACGATGGCCACAAGGTCATGCTGGCGGCCGGCGACACGTTCCGCGCCGCGGCGGTCGAGCAGCTGCAGATCTGGGGCGAGCGAACTGGCTGTCCTGTAGTGGTGCGGCCCGAAGGATCGGATGCCGCAGGATTGGCTTATGACGCGATGATCGAGGCGCGCGCCGCGGGCAGCAACATATTGCTTATCGACACGGCCGGGCGGCTGCACAACAAGGCCAATCTGATGGCCGAGCTGCAGAAGATCGTCCGGGTCCTCAAAAAGGTCGATCCGCTGGCCCCGCATGCGGTGCTGCTCGTGCTCGACGCGACGACCGGCCAAAACGCCCATGCCCAGGCCGAAATCTTCCGTGAGATGGTCGGCGTGACCGGGATCGTCATGACCAAGCTCGACGGCACCGCGCGTGGTGGCGTGCTGGTGTCCTTGGCCGAAAAATACGGCATTCCGATCCATGCCATCGGGATCGGCGAAACCGCCGATGATTTGCGTCCGTTTGAGGCGCGGGCCTATGCGCGCAGCTTGGTCGGGCTCGAGCCCTAGGCGGACTTCAATAACCGGGCGGATTGACACGGGCGGTAAAATCACGTGTCGCCCGCGCCTCTCGATCGTGCTGGAGTGCCCATCCTATCGAAGGGAAAGCCAGTTCGCCCCACGGGATCTCCCCCCATTCGAAGAGCCGGACTTCGAGGCTCTCCGGTCCGGGCTCGATGGCCTGGTCCAACAAGCGGGCACGATAAATCAGCTGCACTTGGCTGATCCGCGGAATGTCGTAAATCGCCAGCAGTCCTTCGATCTCGATCCGCGCCCGCGCCTCTTCCCAGGCCTCGCGCTCGGCTCCGGCGCTGGCCGACTCGTTGAGCTCGAGATAGCCAGCGGGCAGGGTCCAATAGCCGTGGCGCGGGTTGATCGAACGGCGGCACAGCAGAATGCGTTCACCCGATCTGGTGACCGAGCCGACAACGATTTTCGGGTTGTCGTACAAGATGTAGCCGCATTCTGCGCAGATCATGCGCTCGCGGTTGTCGCCTTCGGGGATGCTTCGAACCGACGGGCCACGCAGATGGTTTGCGTCCGACATCGCGGATCTCGATCGCGAGCGAAGGCCCGTTCAGGTCGCCAGCGGTTTCGCGACTCTCGACCGGCGTCGCGCGGGCGTTGCTATGGCAAGGTCACTCGGCGCCATCTCGGGAGATCAATTTCCTTCCGAGTACCGATAATAGGCAGCGCCCCGAGTCGGGGCAAGATCGGTCGCCGGACCCTTGCAAACTCGCGCTCGCGCGATAAGTCGTGTCACGATGCCGTCTGGTCTCGATAAGTTCGCTTTCGACGCCGCGCAGGCCGTGCGTGTCTCATGGTTCTTTGGTCAAAAGCTCTTGGCAGCGCGGGTCAGCCGCCCGGTCCCGTTGCCAGAACCGCTGCGCGGGCGCCCGATGCCGGACAGGCCGCGCATTCTCGCCGATCTGTGGGCCCTGATCGAGCAAGATTGGCGCAACATCGAAGCCGGGTATTACGCGCCGCCGGCGCGCGGCCTCGGCAGCCCCTTCAAGGCAGTACGTGGGGCCATCGATTTTTTTGCTGACCTGAGTGCCGTCGAGAGACGGCGGCACGGCTCGCGGGAGGAGCGCATTCTGAGCGAAGTGCCGTCCGGCACCTACCCGCGCTATTACCTGCAGAAGTTCCATTTTCAGAGCGACGGTTATTTGAGCAGCGCCTCCGCCGAACGCTATGACCATCAAGTCGAGGTACTGTTTGGCGGCGCCGCCGCCGCCATGCGGCGCCAGGCGCTCGTGCCACTCAAAGCGGCTCTCGCCGGCCGCCCCGCGGCCAAGCTGCTCGACGTCGGCTGCGGCACCGGGCATTTTCTGCGCGAGGTCAAAGCGAATTACCCCCGCCTCGAGGTGACAGGGCTCGACCTGTCAACCCATTACCTTGCCGTTGCTCGACGCGAGCTGCGATCTTGGTCGCGGGCGCGGCTCGTCGTCGGAGCCGCGGAGACGATGCCCTTTGCCGACGGGCAATTCGACGCGATTACCTGCATGTATTTGTTTCATGAACTGCCGTCCGGGGTGCGCCGGTCCGTCGTCGGAGAAATCCGGCGCGTGCTCAGGCCAGGCGGAACGTTAGTGTTCGTCGATTCGCTACAGCCCGGCGACGAGCCCGACTACGACGCGATGCTGGACTATTTTCCGGTCGCCTTTCACGAACCCTACTACGCAAGCTACTTACGCGAGGATCTCGACCGCCTGTGGAGTCCGGGCTTTACCCCGGGCGAACGTGTTCCGGCGTATTTCTCGAAGGTGCTGAGCTATCGGCGCGAACTCTGATGGAGGACAGAATCAACATTTAGATATGGCTTGGCATCCGGTCACAAGTGTGATACCGGATGTTGTGGATGTGGACTGGGGGGTCCACAGGATACGGGGGAAATCATGGATATCATCACCTGGACGCCGGAGCGCGTCGAGCGGCTGACGCAGCTGTTCGAGGAAGGGCTGCCCACCGCCGAAATTGGCCGCCGATTGGGCCTCACCAAGAATGCGGTCATCGGCAAGCTGCACCGCATCGCCCTGGCGCCGCGCGGCGGTACGCCGGTCGCTCCGCCGCAACGCAACTTCTTCGAGTTCAACGGGCCGAGCTGCTTGTGGCCTCACGGCCACCCGGACGACGCGGATTTCCATTTCTGCGGCGCCCGTCCGCTTCCCGGCAAACCTTATTGCGCCGAGCACGCGGCGATCGCCTATGTCCGGCCGAAGGAGCCAAAAGAGGAGAGAGCCAAGGCTGCCTGATTGGCGGCGGCGAGGCCCGGCTGGAGCACATCACCCGCGGCGCTTGAGGCGGCGCATCGCGCGATCGACGCCGTCGAGGGTCAGCGGAAACATTCGGTCTTCACTGATCCGCCGGATCATCCCGATGCTGGCGGTGCCGGTCCAGTATTTCTCCGGCACTGGATTGAGCCACACGGCTCGCGGATAGGCCTCGAAGAGACGACGCAGCCACACCTCGCCCGGCTCGTCGTTCCAGCGCTCGACGCTGCCGCCCTCCTTCTCGATCTCGTAGGGGCTCATGCTTGCGTCGCCGACCAGAACGATCCGGTAGCTCCGATCGTAAGTGCGGATCAGCTCCATGACCGGCACCTGCTCGACGTGGCGTCGTCGCGAATCGCGCCACACCGAATCATAGATGCAGTTGTGGAAGTAGAAGTGGATCAGGTGCTTGAACTCCGAGCGCGCGGCCGAGAACAATTCCTCGCAGATGCGGATGTGGTCATCCATCGACCCGCCGACATCGAGAAACAGCAGCAGCTTCACGGCGTTGCGCCGCTCGGGCACGAGCTTGAGATCGAGCCAGCCGGCGTTGTGCGCGGTCGATTTTACGGTGCCGCCGAGATCGAGCTCTTCGGCGGCACCCTCGCGCGCGAATTGCCTCAGCCGGCGCAATGCCAGCTTGATATTGCGAGTGCCGAGTTCGACGGTATCGTCGAGATTGCGAAACTCGTGGCGGTCCCAGACCTTGACCGCACTGCGGTTGCGCCCCTCCTGCTGACCGATGCGTACGCCTTCGGGGTTGTATCCGTAGGCACCAAAGGGCGAGGTGCCGGCGGTGCCGATCCATTTGCTTCCGCCCTGGTGGCGGGACCGTTGCTCGGCGAGACGCTGCCGTAATGTCTCCATCAGCTTTTCCCAGCCGCCGAGCGCTTCGATCTGCTGCTTTTCTTCCTCCGTCAGAAACCGCTCGGCGAGCTTGCGCAACCACTCGTCTGGGATAGCTGTCTTCGGATCGGCCGGGGTTTCGATCCCCTTGAAGCAGTGGCCGAAGACGCGGTCGAAGCGGTCGAGATGCCGTTCGTCTTTGACCAGCGCCGTGCGTGCCAGAAAGTAGAATTCCTCGATGTCAAAGGCGGCGACGCGTTTTTGCATCGCCTCCATCAAGGTCAAGTATTCGCGCAGCGAGACGGGTACCTTGGCCTCGCGCAGCTCGGCGAGGAACGAGAAGAACACGGCTAAGCGCCGCCGCGCTCGCGCCGGTGCAGAAATGCCAGGCGTTCGAACAGATGCACGTCCTCCTCGTTCTTCAGCAAGGCGCCGTGCAGCGGTGGAATCAGCTTTCCTGGGTCGCGCGTTCTCAGCACCTCCGGTGAGATATCCTCGACGAGCAGCAGCTTGATCCAATCTAGGAGCTCTGACGTCGAGGGTTTTTTCTTCAATCCCGGAGCTTGGCGGATATCATAAAAAATCGTCAGCGCCTCGTGCACCAACTCATGTTTCAAATCGGGAAAATGAACATCGATGATTTGCTGCATCGTCTCGCGGTCAGGGAATCGGATGTAATGGAAAAAACAACGGCGAAGAAAGGCGTCCGGCAGCTCTTTCTCGTTGTTGGAGGTGATGATGACGATCGGGCGATGTCGGGCCTGGATCGTGCGCCGCGTCTCATAGACGTAGAACTCCATCCGATCGAGCTCGAGCAAGAGATCATTGGGGAACTCGATATCGGCCTTGTCGATCTCGTCGATCAGCAGGACCGGCGCCTCGGTCGCCTCGAACGCCTCCCAGAGCTTCCCAGGCACGATGTAGTTGGCGATGTCGTGCACCCGCTCGTCACCGAGCTGGCCGTCGCGCAGGCGCGACACCGCGTCATATTCGTAGAGCCCTTGCTGCGCCTTCGTCGTCGATTTGATGTGCCAGGTGATCAAGTTTTTGGCGATGCCGCGGGCGACTTCGTGGGCGAGGATCGTTTTTCCGGTCCCGGGTTCACCCTTGACGAGCAGCGGGCGCTCGAGTGCGATCGCGGCGTTGACCGCGACCCGAAGATCCTGCGTCGCCACGTAGGTGTCGGTGCCCTCGAAACGTCGCATGCTCGCCTTATCCCCAGCCGTTGCATGTGCGCGCGATGACATAACCCGAGCTTTAGAATGACGCCAGTCAGACGACAGCTCTCACGATTTCGCCGACCAACGGATTACCTTCCGCGGGCGGTTCTCGGGATTTTGCTGCTTGCCCTGCTCTTCCTTCCGGCGCGAGATCCCGTCACCCACGGTCTGACCATCGAATGGCGCCCCTCGGCGGAGCTCGCCTTTCTGCTCCTTCTCGTCGCAGCAGCGGCTGCGACGCGCCCGCAAATAGTCAACGCCCGTCCCACGGCCTGGAGCCTCGCGGTACTCGTCTCCGTGATGGCGTTCCTCAACCTGGTCGATGCCGGAACCCCTACCTTGCTCGGCCGTGACCTGAACCTCTATTGGGATCTACCGCACCTTCCCTCGCTTTTCGGGCTCGCCGCCGAGGCGGCTGGCTTCTGGCGGATGATCGGCGCGACTGTCATTTTCGCCGGCGCAATCTTTCTGCTGATCGCCGGAATCACCCGGATTTGGCGGGAGGTGCTCCCGGTGTTGACCGATCGGCGTATCGCGCTCGGGTTTGCAGTTCTACTCGGCGTGGCGATGGGCGTGACGGCTTTGATGCCGGCCGAAGAGCGGCCGCTCGCGACAGGGCTGGGGCTCGATATCATTCGGCAGTCCGTGGCGCTCGTGCAGGGACGGTTTGCTGCAATAGGAGGCGGCGGGCCCTATGTCGCGCCGGCGCCGCCACACAGCGATCTGGCCGGGCTTAAACAGCGCGACGTCTATCTCGTCTACCTTGAATCCTACGGCACCACGGTCTTCGACACGCCGGAGTTCCGCGCCGGGCTCAGCGAATCGTCGAGCCAATTCGAAACCTCGCTGCGCGGCGCCGGCTACACCATTGCTTCGAACCGGCTGGTCTCCCCAACCTTTGGCGGCGGCTCCTGGCTCGCCCATGCAACCCTCGCAAGCGGGATCCGTCTCGATGACCCGGTCGTCTACACGTTACTACTCGACTCCGGCCGCAAGCTCTTGCCCACCTACTTCAAGGATGCGGGGTGGCGCACCGTTGACATCGCCCCCGGTATCAAGGCCCCATCCGCAAGAGCGACGGCGGCCTGGGGCTTCGACCGTGAGATCTTCGCCAGCGAACTTGATTATCGGGGCCCATCATTCGGCTGGTTCGCGATCCCTGATCAGTTCACACTCGATCGTGCAGCGACGATACGCTCGGCGCTCGGCCCCGCACCGCCGGTGTTCACCCAATTGATCTTGGTTTCGAGCCACATTCCGTTCGCGCCGGTGCCGCCCTACCTTGCCGATTGGGAAGATTCGGGCACCTTTGCCAGCGTTCCCGCAGCAGTTATGGAGGAGGTCTGGCGCCAGCCCGACTGGAGCCGGCTCGCGCCCAAATATCTGGACAGCTTGCGCTATGATTTCGCCGTGCTCGGGGGCTGGCTCACCCGCCGCCTGAGTGGAGATGGGCTTGTCATCCTGCTCGGCGATCACCAGCCTCCGGCGATCGTCGGAGGCCAACCCCAGCCACCCTGGACCGTCCCGATCCACGTGCTGTCGCGGGACCCCGACTTGGTCGCGCCCTTCCTCGCCCAGGGGTATGTCTCAGGAATCTTTCCAAACCAGGCACCGCCGCACCCGGGTATGGAGACATTTCTCGCGAGCTTCCTGGCCGCGTTCGACCGGCCCCGTTGACGTAGAATGGCCGCGCACTCACGGGCCGAGGAGCTCATCCAGCGTTGCGCCCAGACGGGCGAGATCCGCGCCCCTCGACAGCCGGTGGTCACCTTCCTTGACAAGAGTGACCGCGACGTCCCGGCTCCGGAGGCGCTCGGCGAGGCGCAAGCTTGTCTGCCAGGGAACGGCGTCGTCGAGCATGCCGTGCAGCAGCCGCACCGGGCATACAAGCGGGATTTCGGCGCGCATCACGAGATGGCGCCGAGCGTCTTCGAACAATCGGAGCGAATGGGTGTAGCCATTCGGATCATACCTCGAGGGCAACGTAAGCGCGCCGGTCTCCCAAAGCTCCTTGCGCTGCGCCGCATCGAGCCGCGGCCAGACGAGATCCTCGGTGAAGTCGGGTGCGGCAGCGATCCCGACGAGCGCATGGATTCGCTCGATTCGCGCGAGCGCGGCGAGCAGCATGATCCAGCCGCCCATGCTCGAGCCGATCAGGATCTGTCGACCCTCGGTCAGCGCGTCGAGAACAGCCATCGCGTCCTCCGACCAGCAGCCGATCGTCCCAACGCCAATGTCGCCGCTCGACGCGCCGTGTCCGAAATAATCGAACCGTACATAGGCATGCCCGCGGCGGCGGCAGTATTCGTCGAGAAACGACGCCTTGGTCCCGGTCATTTCGGAACGGAAGCCACCGAGGAACACCACACCCGGACCGCGACCTTCGAGCCGGCGGTAGGCAATTGTTGCACCGTCGCGACGTGGTAATATGCCCGAGCAACTCACTGGAGATTTTTGCGGCATCCGGAATGGGCGCCGACGATAACACCGGACCCGCTCCGCCAAAAGGCCGCCCCCCAGCGGTATTGCAGATTGTCCCGAGCCTCGTCTCGGGCGGAGCCGAGCGGGGCACTGTCGAGCTCGCCGGGGCGCTCGTCGCTGCGGGGTGGACCTCGTACGTCGCTTCCGGCGGCGGCCCATTGGAACGCGACATCATCCGGTCCGGCGCCACCCACCTGACCCTGCCGCTCGCCTCGAAAAACCCGCTGCTGATGCGCCGCAACGCTACCCTATTGGCGCGGTTAATTCGGCGTCTGGGCATCGACATCGTTCATGCCAGGAGCCGCGCCCCGGCATGGAGCGCCCGGTCGGCAGCGCGCGCCACCGGGCGCCACTTCGTGACAACCTTTCACAATGCCTACGGCACCGGTGGCGGGCTCAAACACCGGTACAATTCGGTGATGGCGCGCGGCGAGCGGGTAATCGCGATCTCGCAGTTCGTCGCCGACCATGCCGCGCAGGTTTATGGGATCGGTCCAGACCGGTTGCGCATGATCCCGCGCGGCGTCGACCTCGACATCTTCGATCCGAGCCGCGTCGGGGCGGAGAGAATTGCCGGTCTCACCCGCCGGTGGCGATTGCCCGACGGTGTGCCGATCGTGATGCTTCCGGGCCGGCTGACGCGCTGGAAGGGCGGGCTCGATTTCATCGCCGCGATCGCTGCGCTTGGCCGGCGCGATATCTGCTGTGTCCTGGTCGGCCCCGAGCAGCGACGAGGGTTCCGCCGCGAACTCGAGGCGTCCGTCGAGCGGAACGGGCTTACCGGGCTCTTTCGCATCGTCGAGGAGTGCCGCGACATGCCAGCCGCATACATGCTGGCCGATGTCGTCGTCTCCGCTTCGAGCGACCCCGAGGGGTTTGGCCGGGTCATCATCGAGGCACAGGCGATGGGACGGCCGGTCGTAGCGACGGATCACGGAGGCTCACGCGAGACTATCGAACCGGGGGTTACAGGCTGGCTCGTGCCCCCGCGCGATCCGGGCCGTCTTGCCCAGGCAATCAACGAGGCGCTGTCGCTCGGGGAAAACGAGCGGTTGCTATTAGCCCGACGAACGATCGCACACGTCGCCAGCCGATACACCCGTCAGGCAATGTGCGCCCGCACGATCGAAGTCTATGAAGAGCTGCTCTTTCCCGAGGCGCGGCCGGAAGTTTCGGAGAACCAGGTGCTTTCTGCCGCTCTTGCCTAAGCGAGCCACGGCATTGCGGCCGCTCGAGTTCTGCTATCGTCAACCTGGATCGGAGCGACGCGATCCGACGCGGCTTTTCTCGCGACAAAAGAGAGAAAATTGAGCCGGCACGGTTGCTTGCTTATGTCGGAAATTCCCTCGTGCCAACTCTTTCTTGCCGCTCCAAGCTCATTCGCATTAAGGTGCAAAGTCGCACTGTTGCGCGGGGGGATCGCCCTGTCTGCAACGCCGGAAATTATCGAGATAACCGGTTGGGAAGGACCTTTCCCGGAGGCGGTAAGGCTTCGTGCCCTTGCAGCACTGGAGAACGGCAAAGTTCTTTATTTCCCGAATCTCGCTTTCGAGCTGGCAGAAAGCGAACGCTTTTTGCTGTCACCGGCGCTGAGCGACGGAAGAGCGAAGAACATCAGCCTCGATCCCGCGAGCGGTTCCCTTCGGGGTACTCTGGCGACAGATCGCGAGCGGCCGCATCTTCAGGCGATGATGGAGGCTTTTGCTGCGGCAGCGACTAGGCTCGTCTCCGATCTTTTTCCCAGCTATGCTGCGAACCTCGAGCGGGCCCGCGCCAGCTATCGCCCGGTCGAAATCGCCGGCCGGCGGTATTCGCGCCTGAAGGACGACACGCTCCTGCATGTCGACGCATTTCCTTCGACCCCCACCCAGGGCCGCCGCATTTTGCGCATTTTTTCCAATATCAACCCCTCGGGCAAGCCGCGCATTTGGCGGGTCGGCGAGCCGTTTCAGGATTTTGCGCAGAAGTTCTTGCCGGCCCTAGGCCGACCGGTCGGAGGTGTTGCTTGGCTCCTCGAGACCGTCGGAGCCACCAAAGGCCGACGCAGCGTCTATGACCAGCTGATGCTCCGCCTTCATAATAGGGCCAAGCGCAACTTTGCCTATCAGCATAGCGCCCCGGAAGTAGAGGTCGCTTTTCCGGCGGGGACGAGCTGGCTGTGCTATACCGATCAAGTCGTCCATGCGGCCGTGGCTGGTCAGTATGCGCTGGAGCAAACCTTCCACCTCGACATCGGATCCATGGCTGATCCGGCGCGCTCGCCCGTGCAGCAGCTCGAGCGGATGACCGATCAGCAATTGCGATAATCCGCCCCGACGTGTAAACGAGGTCAATGACCTCTCTCCCCGTGTACGCCGCTTGTTGGTCACGCCCAGCAGCGAGCGGCGCCGAGCCGAAGGCCTGGGTGCTGCACGACGGTAAAGCCGGAATGAGAAGCCAAGCCCTCGGCCTCGCCGAGGCCACCGGCTGCTCGTTCGTCGAAAAACCGCTCAGAGTGCACCCTCCGTGGAGCATGTTGCCGCCGCAATTATGGCTCTTGCCCCGATACGCAATCTTCGGGGGGAAGTCATTGCTCGGCCCGCCATGGCCTGATTTCGTGATCGCCTGCGGCCGCAACGCGGCTGTGCCGGCCTTGACGATCCGGCGCGCCAGCGGCGGGCGCACCTTGCTCGCGCAGATCCAGGACCCGCGCGTTCGACGATCCGAGTTCGACCTGATCGTCGCGCCCGAACACGACCAGTTGTGCGGGCCGCGGGTGATTGTGACCCGCGGCGCCGTGCATCGCGTAACGGCGGCACGGCTCGAAGCCGAACGCCGCCGCTTCCCGTCACTCGCTGCCCTGCCGCGGCCGATCGTAGTCGCGCTGATAGGGGGTGCGAACAAGGCCTACCGGCTGACCCTGCAGCGCCTCGCTGAGATCGCCGAAGCGCTCGCCAAGCTGCTATCCGAATATGGCGGCTCCCTGTTGTTGACACCGTCGCGGCGAACCGGGGAGCGAGGGATCACGCTCCTGCGCGCGCGCCTCGGCGGCTTCCCCGGCGCGATTTGGGACGGCAGCGGCGACAACCCTTATTTTGCCTATCTCGCGCTCGCCGACGCGCTGCTGGTGACCGCCGATTCGGTCTCGATGATTAGCGAGGCGGCGGCGACTGGCAAACCCGTGTACGTTCTCGACCTCGGCGGCGGCAACGCGAAATTTAAGCGCTTCCACGCCACGATGCGCGCAGCCGGCATCACCCGTCCGTTCACCGGGCGGATCGAGTCGTGGTCCTACCCGATCCGGGATGATACCGCGCGGGCCGGAGCAACCCTTCGCACGCTCGTTTTGACGAGGACCGGCAGGGGGGAACCCGCATGAGGGGATTGCGATTTAGCGATCCTCGCGCCTGCCTTGACGTGGAGGGGGGTGGCTCGCGATATTCTCGGCATGAGTGGAGGCGGCCGCATCCTCTTTGCGACGACTACCAGCACCCGCAATGGCGGGGCGCCGGGAGGTCGTGCGCGCTGAATCAGCGGCAAAGGCTCAACCCGAATGACCCCGCCGGCCAACGGACGGGGTTTTTCGCGACCAGTTCGCCCCGTCGGAACGGCCGATAACGACGGAGCACACAGCGCGATGATCGAGCAACCCAACGGCAACCCGCAGGCCACGGTTTCGCCTCGGCAGACCCACGCGCCAAGCCCGGTCGCGGTCACCCTGCCCGACGGCAGGCGCCTCGAATTTGCCGACCCGGTCACCGGCGGTGAAATTGCGGCTGCGATCGGGCCTGGGCTCGCGAAGGCGGCGATCGCGATCCGGGTCGATGGCAAGCCGCGCGATCTCTCGACGGTGGTCGACCGCGACGCCGCGGTCGCGGTCATCACCCGTGACGCGCCCGAGGGGCTCGAGATCCTACGCCATGACGCGGCGCATGTGATGGCCGAGGCGGTCAAGGAACTCTATCCCGGCACCCAGGTCACCTTTGGGCCAGCGACCGAAACCGGCTTTTATTACGATTTCGCCCGCGGCGAGCCATTCACACCCGATGATCTCGAGAAGATCGAGGCGCGGATGCGCGAGATCGTGCGCCGCGACGAGAAGATCACGCGGGAGGTCTGGAGCCGCGAGGCGGCGGCCGCCTTTTTTCGCGATATCGGCGAGAGCTATAAAGCCGAATACATCGGTGAAATCCCGACGGACGAGGAGATCAGCCTTTATCGGCAAGGCAATTTCGTCGATCTGTGCACGGGCCCGCACCTGCCTTCGACCGGCTACCTCGGCCAGGCCTTCAAGCTGATGAACGTGGCCGGGGCCTATTGGCGCGGCGACTCCAAGAACGCCCAGCTGCAGCGCATCTACGGCACGGTGTGGGCCAACCAGAAGGAGCTCGATCAGTACCTCTTCCGGCTTGAAGAAGCCGAACGCCGTGACCACAGGCGGCTCGGGCGCGAGCTCGAGTTGTTTCACCTCCAAGAGGAGGCGGTTGGCAGCGTCTTCTGGCATCCCAAGGGGTGGACGCTGTTTCGCACCATCGAGAACTATCTGCGCAAGCGGCTCGACGCCGCCGGTTACCAGGAAGTCAAGGCCCCGCTATTGCTCGACCGAAGCTTATGGGAAGCCTCCGGGCACTGGGAGAATTTTCGCGAGAACATGTTCATCGCCGAAACCCGCGACGAGCGCGTGCTCGCGGTCAAGCCGATGAACTGCCCGGGGCATGTTCTGATCTTCCGCAACCGGTTGCGCAGCTACCGTGAATTGCCGCTGCGTCTGGCGGAATTCGGCAGCTGCCACCGCAACGAGCCGTCGGGGGCGTTGCACGGCATCATGCGGGTGCGCGGCTTCACCCAGGACGACGCGCACATCTTCTGCACCGAGGATCAGGTCACCAGCGAGTCGATCGTGATCTGCCGGTTGCTGCTGGCGGTCTACCGCGACTTTGGCTTCGACGATGTCGAGATCAAATTCGCCGACCGGCCGCCGCAGCGTGTCGGCAGCGATGCGGTCTGGGACCACGCCGAGCACGATTTGAAAGCGGCGATCGAGCTGGCGGGGCTGCCCTACACCTACAACCCCGGCGAGGGCGCGTTCTACGGGCCGAAGCTCGAATTCCACTTGCGCGACGCGCTGGGCCGGCAATGGCAATGCGGCACCTTGCAGTTGGATTTCAACATGCCGGGACGGCTCGGAGCCAGTTATGTGGGGGAAGATGGGGCGCGTCACGTTCCGGTGATGCTGCACCGTGCGATCTTCGGCTCGATGGAGCGCTTCATCGGCATTCTGATCGAGCACTATGCCGGTCGTTTCCCGCTCTGGCTCGCGCCGGTGCAGATCGTCGTCGCCACGATTACCTCGGAGGCGGCCGATTATGCCGGCGAGGTTGCCCGGGCATGCGTCGCTGCCGGGCTCAGATGTGTTCCGGACACCGGCAACGAGAAGATTGGTTACAAGGTCCGCGAACACACCCTTGCGAAGGTATCGGTCCTCCTAGTCGTCGGCCGGCGCGAGGCGGCGAACCGATCGGTTGCACTGCGGCGCCTGGGCAGCAATGAGCAGGAAGTCCTTGCGCTCGGCGAAGCCGTTGCTAGATTGAAGGAGGAAGCGGCGGTGCCGTTCTCGGCCTAACCCGTGAGGCGTGGTCGAGAGACGGACCTATCAAACTAGAAGAGGAGATTGTACATAGCTAGACCACCTTTTAACGTCACTCCGACCCGGGAGGGACCTCGCATTAACGGCGAAATCGCAGTCTTGAACGTGCGCCTCGTCGACGAACGCGGCAACATGGTCGGAGTCGTCGGGCGCAACGAAGCGCTCACCATGGCGTCCGATGCCGGTCTCGATCTGGTCGAGATAGCTCCGAACGCCGACCCGCCAGTCTGCAAAATCCTCGACTTCGGTAAGTACAAATACGAAGAGCAAAAGAAGAAAAACGAGGCGCGTAAGAAACAGAAAATTATCGAAGTCAAAGAGATTAAACTGCGACCCAGCATCGATGACCACGATTACGATGTTAAAATGCGCAGCATGGTCAAATTTATCGAGGAGGGTGACAAAGTAAAGGTGACCATGCGGTTCCGCGGGCGCGAGCTGGCACATCAGGAATTGGGGATGGATGTCCTGGTGCGCGTCAGAGACGATCTCGACGAAATCGCCAAGGTCGAGCAGATGCCGCGGATGGAAGGCCGGCAAATGACCATGGTCGTATCGCCCAAGTAGTCCGGCTTCGAGGAGCCTCGGCTCCGAGATCGGTTTTGTCATCGGCCTCGTGCAGGGGCAATTCGCCGTCGCGTTGATCCGGCGCGTGGTCGACCTTATCTTGCAGGCTTCCATGACCCCGCTCCGGCTCATCCGCAATTTCGCGATCATCGCGCATATCGACCACGGCAAGTCGACCCTGGCCGACCGGCTGATCGAGGCTTGCGGGGGGCTGGCAGCGCGCGAGATGCGCGAGCAGGTGCTCGACAATATGGAGATCGAGCGCGAGCGCGGCATCACGATCAAGGCCCAGACTGTTCGGCTCGTCTACCGTGCCCGGGACGGCGAGACCTATGTCCTCAATCTGATGGACACACCCGGTCACGTCGACTTCGCCTACGAGGTCAGCCGCTCGCTTGCCGCCTGCGAGGGCTCGCTGTTGGTCGTTGATGCGAGCCAGGGGGTCGAGGCGCAGACCCTCGCCAATGTCTATCAGGCGATCGAAGCCGGGCACGAGATCGTGCCGGTGTTGAACAAGATCGACTTGCCGGCCGCCGAGCCCGATCGAGTCAAGGAGCAGATCGAGGATGTGATCGGTCTCGACGCCGCGGACGCGCTCCTGATCTCGGCCAAGACCGGGCTCAATATCGACGGGGTGCTGGAAGCGCTGGTGACGCGTCTTCCGCCGCCGCAGGGCGATGCCGCGGCGCCGCTCAAGGCGCTGTTGGTCGATAGCTGGTACGACCCCTATCTCGGCGTCGTGATCCTAGTGCGGGTCAAGGACGGGGCGTTGGTTCCGGGACAGAAGGTCCGGCTGATGGCGACTGGTGCTGTGCATACGATCGAGCGGGTCGGCGTCTTCACCCCGAAGGGTGTCACGGTCGAGGCGCTGGGGCCGGGCGAGGTCGGCTTTATCACCGCCGGTATCAAGACCGTCGCCGATTGCCGCGTCGGCGACACGATCACCGAGGATCGCCGGCCGGCCGCCGCACCGCTGCCCGGCTTCAAACCGGTGCAGCCCGTCGTCTTTTGCAGCCTGTTCCCGACCGATGCGGCCGATTTCGAGCGGCTGCGCGACAGCCTCGCCAAGCTCCGCCTCAACGACGCGAGCTTTGCATACGAGCCCGAGACATCGGTGGCGCTCGGCTTCGGCTTCCGCTGCGGGTTTCTCGGTCTCCTCCATCTAGAGATCGTCCAGGAGCGGCTGACCCGCGAGTTTGACCTCGACCTTTTGGCGACCGCCCCCTCGGTCGTTTACCGGGTGCATCTGACCAATGGCGCGGTGCGTACATTGCACAACCCGGCCGATATGCCCGACCCGGTGCGCGTCGACCATGTCGAGGAGCCCTGGATCAAGGCGACGATCCTCGTGCCCGACACCTATCTCGGGCCGATCCTGGCGTTGTGCGAGGAACGTCGCGGCGAGCAGGTCGATCTGACCTATGCGGGCAACCGGGCGATGCTGATCTACCGCCTGCCGCTGAACGAGGTCGTCTTCGATTTCTACGACCGGCTGAAATCGGTAAGCCGCGGCTATGCCAGCTTCGACTACCAGATCGACGATTACCGCGAGGGCGACCTGGTCTTGATGAACATCCTGGTCAACAGCGAGCCGGTCGACGCGCTCTCGGTCATCGTCCACCGCAAGGAGGCCGAGCGCCGCGGCCGTGCCTTGTGCGAGCGGCTGAGGGATCTGATCCCGCGTCAGCTTTTTCAGGTGGCGATCCAGGCCGCGATCGGCGGTCGGATCATCGCCCGCGAGACGGTCAAGGCGTTACGCAAGGACGTGCTCGCCAAATGCTATGGCGGCGACGTGACCCGCAAACGCAAGCTCCTCGAAAAGCAAAAGGAAGGCAAGAAGCGGATGCGCCAGTTCGGTAAGGTCGAGATCCCGCAATCGGCCTTCATCGCCGCTCTCAAGATGGGCGACAGCTGACCGGCCGCGCGCCTGCCAGAGACGGCCACGATCAGGATCGTTTTCAGACGCAACCGCGAGATTCAGGCTCACCCGCCGACGATGGCCGAACACAGAATGAGGGCGATGAAAGGCTCCATCGATTCCGTGCGTGCTTCGAGACGCGCTCTGCGAGCGCCCTCAGCATGAGGTCTATTCTTGATGGCATTAAGAAATTCCTCAGCCTGAGGAAGCCGCGCAGTGGCCGTCTCGAAGGCCGCAGGGCCAGCCTGCCTCTGCGGCCTTCGTGAGGATGATGTCGCGGCCCTCGATATAGCGAGCCCGTCGAGCCCTTGTCTGAACGCGTCGAACGTCGGGGTGCCGTTGCTGGACGCCTGCGTCAGGATGCCGACGCGTGGGATTTTCGCCGGGGCTTGCTGCGCCGACGCCGGTCTGGGTGCAACGAGCAGGCCAGCGAGCCCGGTAATCAGATGGCGCCGCTGCACTTGATCAACTCGTCCGCGGTCCACCTCCCTGCTTCCCGTCTTCATTGCGCGTTTTCCTCTACCGCTGCGCGTTGCGCTTTCGGAAGACGGCGAGGAGCAGCACCCCCAAAAACATCAATACCGCGAAGGCCCACGACAACAGAATGCTGACGATGATCGGGTCCCAAAGAAAGGGGTGGATGTAGCGCTGGGTCACTGCCTGGACGAGGTTTAGGCTCGAGCGGTTCAGTTGGTACCACAGCTGGCCCAGGGCGATCGGCGCCCAATGCTTGGTGTCGATCCAGACCAGCAGATCGCGCACCAGCACGGCAGCGCCGGCGAGCAAGGCGATCCAGCCGAAAACGCGCCCGACGATCATCGACCACCCCCCATCCCCCGCCATCTGTGCATTCAGGATAGTCCTGCCCGCCCTCGGCGCAACGCCTCAAACCGCAGCCTTGACGGCGTGGGATCACTCTGCGGATAATCGCGTTGTCCAAGGGGTGCCCCGGCAGGGGGCTGAGACGCCGCCGGCCCGCGATGAGCGGGGCGCGGCAACCCTTCGAACCTGATCCGGGTCGTACCGGCGTAGGGACAGGAACACCGCGGCAAAAGCCGACCTCCTCTCCGCGGATACCCCCGGGTCTTCGTGCAACGCGCTACGGAGATCGACGATGCCCGATTCCGCTCCACTCGCAGCCGCGAAGCTCACGCCCAAGGTCGAGGAGCTTCGGGTCACCACCGGGCCTTTCCCGGCCTCGCACAAGGTTCATATGGCGGGCCGGCTCCATTCCGAGATCGCGGTCGCGATGCGCGAGATCGACCTGGAGGCATCGGCCGGCGAGCCAGCGGTGCGGGTCTACGACACCTCGGGTCCCTATTCCGACCCGGCGGTAGTGACCGATATCAACCGGGGCCTGCCGGAACTGCGCAAGCCGTGGATCCTGGCGCGCGGCGATGTAGAATTCTACGAGGGCCGTGAGGTCAAGCCCGAGGACAACGGGCTGCGACGCAACGAGCCGAGTGCCGTCTCGCTGTTCGACCGCGGCCGGCGCCAGGTGCTGCGCGCCAAACCTGGCGCCGCGGTGACCCAGCTCGCTTATGCTCGGCGCGGCATCATCACGCCGGAAATGGAATACGTCGCGATCCGCGAGAATCTCGGGCGCGAGAAATTGCGGCGCGAACGGGCGGTTGACGGCGAGTCGTTCGGCGCCTCGATCCCCGACTACGTGACGCCCGAATTTGTCCGCGACGAGATCGCGCGCGGCCGGGCGATCATCCCGAACAATGTCAACCACCCGGAGACCGAGCCGATGATCATCGGCCGGAATTTCCTGGTCAAGGTCAACGCCAATATCGGCAACTCGATCGTCACCTCCTCGGTCGCCGAGGAGGTCGAGAAGATGGTGTGGGCGACGCGTTGGGGTGCCGACACGGTCATGGACCTGTCGACGGGCCGCAACATCCACACGATCCGCGAGTGGATCATCCGCAACTCCCCGGTGCCGATTGGCACGGTGCCGATCTACCAAGCGCTTGAAAAGGTCGGCGGCCAAGCCGAGGAGCTGACCTGGGAGTTGTTCCGCGACACGTTGATCGAGCAGGCCGAGCAGGGTGTGGACTACTTCACGATCCATGCCGGGGTGCGGCTCCCCTACATCCCGCTGACCGCCGACCGGGTCACCGGCATCGTCTCGCGCGGCGGCTCGATCATGGCGAAATGGTGCCTCGCGCATCATCAGGAGAGCTTCCTCTACACGCATTTCCGCGAGATCAACGAGATCATGCGGGCCTATGACGTGAGCTACTCCTTGGGCGACGGGCTGCGGCCGGGGTCGATCGCCGACGCCAACGATCGTGCCCAATTTGCCGAGCTCGAAACTCTGGGCGAGTTGACCAAGCTCGCCTGGGAGGACGGCGTCCAGGTCATGATCGAAGGCCCCGGCCACGTGCCGATGCACAAGATCAAGGTCAACATGGAAAAGCAGCTCGAGGAGTGCGGCGAGGCGCCGTTCTACACCTTGGGGCCGCTGACGACCGATATCGCGCCGGGCTATGATCACATCACCAGCGGCATTGGTGCCGCGATGATCGGCTGGTTCGGCACCGCCCTCCTCTGCTACGTCACACCGAAGGAGCATCTGGGGCTACCCGACCGCGACGACGTCAAGGTCGGCGTGATCACCTACAAGATCGCGGCACACGCGGCCGACCTCGCCAAGGGCCACCCGGCCGCCCGCGAGCGCGACGACGCGCTGTCGCGAGCGCGGTTCGAGTTCCGCTGGCGCGACCAGTTCAACCTGTCGCTCGACCCGGAGACGGCCGAGAAGTTCCACGACCAGACCCTGCCGGCCGAGGGTGCCAAGCTCGCGCACTTCTGCTCGATGTGCGGGCCGAAATTCTGCTCAATGCAGATCACCCAGGAGATTCGCGACTACGCGCGGGCCGGGATGGAGGAGAAGTCGAAGGCCTTCCTCGAGCAGGGTGCCCAGATCTACACCGAAAAGGCGGTCGCCGCGGAGTGAGCTCCGACCGGGGTGGGGGCCCTCTCGGGAAAGAGGGCCGCCGCTACCCGGACCGCCCGATCGTCGGGGTCTTGGCGGTGGTGCTGCGCAGCGACCGAGTGCTCGTCGTGCGGCGCGCCAACCCGCCGATGCCGGGTCGCTGGGGTTTCCCCGGCGGCGTGCTCGAATTGGGAGAGACAGTCGCCCAGGGCGCGATGCGCGAGCTGAAAGAGGAGACCGGCATCATTGCCGAGGCCGCCGGTCCGCTGACCGTCATCGACACGATCGACCGTGATCGTGAGGGCCGCGTTCGCTACCACTACACGCTCGTCGCGGTCATCGGGCAATGGCAGTCGGGAGAAGGTGTTCGCGGTGACGACGCCGACGAGGTCGCCTGGCTGACCCGCGCCGAGATCGTCGGGCAGAACCTACCGACCACCCCCGCCCTCTTGCCGCTGATCGACCTGGCACTACGGAGGGCGTGATCCGTGAGAGGGTTCCTTCTCGGCGTCGTGGCGACGATCATCGTTGCCGCGGCGTGCGGCTACGCCGCGCTGCGCACCGGCTTCATCCCGGCCAATGCCGATGCCAACCCCGGTTGGTTCGAAACCTGGGCGACCGGCATGTCGCTTGATGCGACCCTTGCTCGCGACGCGCCAAACGGCCCCAATCCGGTCGCTTTGACCGACGCCAATCTGATCGCCGGTATCGACCTTTACGGGCAGCACTGTGCGATCTGCCACGGCACGGCAAAAGGCGATGCTTCGGCGACGCCGATCGCCAAGGGCGAGTACCCGTCACCTCCACAACTGGCGACGGACGGGGTCGAGGACGATCCCGAGGGCTATTCCTTCTGGAGAATATCGCACGGCATCCGCTGGACCGGCATGCCCTCATGGAAGGGCACGCTGACCGACGAGCAGATCTGGACCCTCGCCCTGTTCCTCAAGCACATGGACAAGCTCCCACCCGCACCGCAACAAGCCTGGCAGAACGTCCGGAATTGAGCTAGCGATGCTCGTGGCTGCAACTAGCCCGCTCGTGCGGGAGAAAACGGGAGCGGAATCAAAGGGGAGGAAAACTAATGAGTCGCTTGTTTGGTCCACTGCGGCAGATGGGATTTGTGGTTCGCGACATTGACAGAGCGATGCGCCAATGGATCGACGTCTGCGGCGTCGGTCCCTGGTTCGTCGCCGAGAAATTGCCGCTCGACCGCTTCTGGTACAAAGAGCAGCCCTACCCCGATATCCATTTGACGATCGCACTCGCCAATTCCGGCGACGTGCAGCTCGAGCTGATCCAGCAGCGCGATGACACACCCAGCATGGGTCGCGACTTTCTCGCCGCCGGGCACGAGGGCCTGCAGCACTGGTCGAGCTGGCCCGAGAACTACCACGAGAGGCTCGACCGGGCGGTCAAGAATGGCTGGACAATCGGCCAGCGGGGTGAAACCCCGCGCGGGCCCTTCGTCTATTTTCTGAACGAGGGCCACCCCGGCACCGTGATCGAGATGGCCGAGCTCACGCCGACCCGGCGCCGCATCTTCGATGCAGTGCGCAAAGCAGCGGTCGATTGGGATGGCAGCGATCCGATCCGTCACGACTGGCCGCGCGGGTGAGCCATCACCGGTAACTGCGCAGCCTTTTAATTTCCCTTTAATCTAATGCGTTAGGTGACGCGTCTCTGACGCGTCATGCGGGAAGATCCTTGCGGCGTACCCAAAGCGCTCGGCGGGGGCGGACGATGCGGATCGACGATCAGACAACCGCTGCGGATTTTCTGGTGCTCGGTACTTGGGAAGCCCTCACCCTGCTCGGCGAGGCACGCGAGCTCTGTGAAGGCGACGATGTGGCGGAGCTCCTTTCCAAAGCCGAGGAGATTTTGATTTCCGTCGTATCGGAATTGCCCGCGGTATTGCCCCGGTCGGCGGGCCGGACTATTCGCGCTGCCGGCGGCCGCGCATCGTTCGGCGGAGCGGCTGACGGAGGTCAGCAAGCCCAGGCTCCCTTCGATTACCGACCCCGGGATCGCGGATCCTGAAACCAATGGCGAACCGTCGCTTGACATTGGGAGAGCCGCGCGATCGTTCTTGACGACGAGCGACTGCCGACCGAGATCCTGTCGATCGTCTCACGGATCGACGCAGGGTCGAGGGTCGTGGAATGCCTTATTGCCGTTGCGGCAACGACTTCTCTGAGGCGCGGGCAAGCCTCGGCTTCGATTGCTGTCTCGAATGCGGCGGGAACAAAGCCGCCACAGAGACCGCCCGCCGCACCCGTATGTTCGTCCCGATAAGCCACAAATCCGGCTATACCTATCTGGGACCGGATCGGACGACGCAGCGCCAGCGCCTGCTCGAAGGCTCGGCCAAAACGCCGCCGATGGAAGCCGGCGCCCAGCCGGTCGGCCGTGCCGCCACACCTCGGGAGCATCGGGGCCGGCGCTATGAGTTCGCCGGCTGGGAGTTCAAACCCGACAAGCAGGGGATTCGGCGAAAGCGCGCGGTCCTTCGAGAGCGTCCCGGCTGAGACTCGACAGCGTTGACCCGCTCTCCTGATCGCCGCCACACTCCCGGGTCGGAGGCGGCAGCGTGCGGAGAAGGGTAATGGGGCTGAAATTCACCAACCCTTGGTGGGTGGTCGTCGGCGCGGTCACCGGCTTGTTTGTCTGCAACGGCCCCGTCCTCGGCTTCACGTTCGGCGTGTTCCTCAAGCCGATCATGGCGGATACGGGTTGGCACCGCAGCACCGCCTCGTTCGCATTGTCGGTCGGCGGGATCCTCGGCGCCATCGCCGTACCCGTTCTCGGACGCATGATGGATCGCTGGAGCATTCGTCGCGTGGCGTTGCCTGGCATCGTCGTCTACACGGTCTTCCTGTGCCTGATGGGGCTCGCTCCGGCCGTGTTGTGGATCTTCACCCTGATGTTTGCGCTGGCCGAGATGACGAGCGCGATCCAAACGCCGCTCGGCTATGCGAAGGCGATCTCCGCCTGGTTCGATCGGCGGCGCGGGCTGGCGCTCGGCATCGCCATGTCGGGAGTGGGGCTGGGCGCCTTTGTCGTGCCGCAGCTCGCCGAGCGGCTGATCGAGCGGATCGGCTGGCGCGGCGCGTATGTCAGCCTCGGGCTGCTGACGTTGGTCATCGCGTTCCCGGCGGTGGCGCTATGGATCCGCGAGCCACGGCCCGGCGAAGGCGAACGAGGCGCCGCCGCAGCAATCACAGTGCTCCCGGGTCACACCGTCCGCGAGGCCGCAAGCACGGCGCGTTTCTGGATGCTGGGAGCGGCGTTCTTCCTCGTCGCAGTAGGGATCAACGGCTCGGCCGCGCACATCGTGCCGCTGTTGACCGATCACGGTCTCTCGGCGGCTGCGGCGACGGCGACCCTGGGCATCTTCGGCCTGGCGACGATGAGCGGGCGGCTGCTCGCCGGCTTCCTGGTCGATCGGATCTTCGCGCCCTATATCGCCACCTTCTTCTTTTTGGCACCGATCGCCGGTTTCGCGTTTCTCGCCAGCGCCTCCGGAATGCTCCCGGCGGCGGGCGTCGTGCTGATGGGAATGGGGCTCGGCACCGAGATCGACTTGATCGCCTTTCTCGTCACGCGCTATTTCGGACAGCGCGCTTTTGGCCAACTCTACGGCTGTTTCTTTATGATTTTCGGCCTGGGCTCGAGCCTTGGGCGGTTTCTCGCCGGGCTCATTTACGACCTGGCCGGATCCTACACTCCGGCGCTGATCGGCGCCGCCCTGGCACTCCTGGCCGCTGTCATTCTCGTCAACCGCCTCGGCGCCTACCTCTACCCGGTGCAGCGGGAAATGGCACCGGCTCTGACACCTATCCCCGCCACGCCTTGAGCGAGAGAAAACAGCGGCTCCCGCCTCAGACGATACGGCTCTTTCGCTCGCCCCAGTACCGGTCGCGCAACAGGCGCTTGTAGAGCTTGCCGGTCGGAAGCCGCGGCAATTCCTCTTCGAAGTCGATCGAGCGCGGGCATTTGATGTGCGCGAGGTGCTGCCGACAGAAGGCGATCAGCTCTTCGGCAAAATCCGCACGGGGTCGGATACCGGGCATCGGCTGCACCACCGCCTTGACCTCTTCGCCTAGGTCTTCGTTGGGCACGCCGAACACCGCCGCGTCAGCAACCTCGGGATGGGTGATCAGCAGGTTCTCGCATTCCTGCGGATAGATGTTGACCCCGCCGGAGATGATCATGAAGGTCCGCCGGTCGGTCAGATAGACGTAGCCGTCTTCGTCGACGTAGCCGACGTCGCCGACCGTGCTCATCGTCCCGTCGGGCGAGCGCGCCTCCTTGGTCTTGGCCGGATCCTTGAAGTACTCGAACGGGCTCGCGGTCTTGAACCAGAGCGTGCCGGATGTGCCCGCGGGCACCGGCCGCATCTCGTCGTCAAGCACGTGCAATTCGCCGGCCAGCACCCGGCCGACTGTGCCGCGATGGGTGAGCCACTCGGCAGTGTCGCAGGCGACCAGGCACAAACCTTCGGTGGCGGCATAATATTCAAAGATGATCGGACCCCACCATTCGATCATCTGGTCCTTGACCTGAACCGGGCAGGGTGCGGCGGCGTGGATCGCGATCTCCAGCGACGAGACATCGTAGCGGCGGCGCACCTCCTCAGGCAGTTTGAGCATCCGCGAGAACATTGTCGGGACGAGCTGACTGTGCGTCACCCGATGACGCTCGACGAGCGCCAAGAACTGCTCGGGATCGAAGTGCTCCATGATGACCGCCGTACCGCCCGCGCGGATTGTCAGACCGACTCCGACATACGGCGCTGCGTGATAGAGCGGCGCCGGCGAGAGATAGATCATGCCCTCGCGGAAACGCCACGCGTCTCGGAAGAAGTCGAAAATCGGCAGTTGCTGTGCCGGAGGGGTTTCTGGCAAAGGCCGCAAAATGCCCTTTGGGCGGCCAGTCGTGCCAGATGAGAAGAGCAGGGCGGCGCCGAGGGATTCGTCGGGGATCGGCGTTTCTGGAAATCAAGCCAACCGCTATGTCGAGATTGACCACCCTGCCGCCATCACCCGGGCCATCGGCGACGAGACAGCGTTCGACGCGCGGACACTGCGCCATCGCCGCGAGTGCCGCTTCGCGCTTCGAAGCCGAGGTGATCAGGACCTTCGATTCGCTGTTGTCGAGGATGTAGGCCACCTCGTCTGCCGTCAGATAAGAGTTGACGCAGGTGTAGTAGAGGCCCGCACGTTCGCCGGCGCTGCAGCATTCGACATAGCGGGCGTTGTTCTCCATAAAGATCGCGTAGTGGTCGAGCCGGCCGAGACCGCTCGCCCGCAGAAGATGGGCGAGCCGGTTGCTCCGCCGCTCCAGCTCGGCATAGGTAACCGTTTCGCCGCTTTGCGCCATGATGAAGGCCGGCTGCTGCGGTCGGATCGTCGCCTGCAAACCCGGATACATCGCCCCCTCTCACGTGCCCGCCACGCGGGTCTCGATCCGCTATACAGCGGGTCGCGAATACGCAGTTGGCGAATTGAAACAACCATTCAGTCTGCGCGCAAGGGACCAGGAGGGATGAAACCGTGGAAAAGGAGCGGTTGCTGGCATTCACCGATGGGGTGATCGCCGTCATCATCACGATCATGGTACTGGAGATGAAGGTACCGCAGGATGCCAGCCTCGGCGCCTTGGCATCGGTAACCCCCGTCTTTCTGAGCTACGTGCTGAGTTTCGTTTGCGTGGCAATTTACTGGAACAACCACCATCATTTCTTTCATCTGGTGCGGCGGGTGAACGGTGCGATGCTGTGGGCCAACATGAACCTGTTGTTCTGGCTTTCGCTCATTCCTTTCGCCACCGGTTGGATGGGGGAAAATCACTTCGCCCCAGTTCCGACCGCCCTCTACGGCATCACCCTGCTGATGCCGGCGCTCGCGTGGTATGGCCTACAGCTGGTGATAATGCGCACGCAGGGCAGCGACTCGGCACTCGCTCGGGCGATCGGCCGCGACCTCAAAGGCAAGGTTTCGCCGGTGCTCTATTTCGCCGGCATTCTGCTCGCGTTCGTCGATGCGCGGATCGCATGCGCGATCTACCTGTTGGTGGCGCTGTTGTGGTTGATCCCGGACCGGCGCATCGAAAGAGTGGTCCGCCGCCTTTGATCGCCCGCGTACCGCCCGGTTCAGTCTCGGATAGGGGCCGGACAAGCGTTATCGCCGGGCAGAATTGCCGAAGCGGCGTTCATAGGCGCGAATATAGGCTCGCGGCGATGGCTTCAGGTGCTGCCGCGTCAGTTCAATCAACTCATCGCGGCGCGAGGCGCGCAGCGCCTTGATCATGTCGACGTGGTCACGGCGCGCACGATCGAGCGCCTCCGGAAAAGCGTTGGCATAGAAGCGAATTCCGTAGACCTTTTGCTCGAGGTGCTTGATCGTCTCGATCAGGCACGCATTCCCGCAGAGCCCGAACAGGGTCTGGTGGAAATCCAGGTTGGTGTAGAACACGGTGAGCATGTCGTCGTTGTCGATCGCCACGCTGTGCTTCTCCTGAAGTTGGTCGAGCTTGGAAAGGTCAGTTGCGGCAACCGGAAAGGGAAGAATGCGCGCGGCCATGACCTCCACTTCTTCGCGCACAGCGTAGATCTCCATCACTTCTCTTGGCGTCAGATCGCGTACGATCGCACCGCGATTGGGAATCCGCTGAACGACTCCCTTCTTCTCGAGCTCGAACAGAGCGAGCCGAACGTCGCCTCGGTGCGTGTTGAAGCGGTCGCAGAGATCCTGCTCGACCAGACGCTCTCGCGGGTGGCGCCGGCCCAGCACGATGTCCTCTTCCAGGCTTGTTGCGATGACATTGGCCATGGCGTGCTCTCGCACGGGTGAGTTCGACAGCACTTCACGCACCCGTCGATTTGTCGCGGCAGTCCCGTCGGGCGTGACCCGCTTTCGTCGGGTCATCCTACTGACGGTCATGGGAAGTCCCGGAATCGTTCGGCCTTGTTAGATACATGACACCCTCCGTCTGAGGCTTCGCCGCCTCTCACGCGCCGCCGTGCCCGAGCAGACGGCTCTTGGTGGGGTGAGAGACAATGTTTTACAATCTCATAGATTATATTGTTTACAATCCAGCCGCCAGGGGCCATGCTGGTGGTCATCGCGGCGACGGTGCGCGCGGTCGAACCGGGCACGCCGAGTTTGCCGCGCCGCCGCAGGGGTGTCGCCGCAAGCACTGTCGGCGAGAACAACCGTCGGGGAGGTAAAGATGGAAACGTCCCGGAGTCAGGCATACACAAGACGGCACGGCCGCAGAGATTTCCTCACCAGGTCCGCGGGCGCTGTGCTGGCTGCCGGCGCGTTCGCCGCGTTCGGCATCCCGCGCAAGTCCAGTGCGGCAGAACCCGTGAACATCGGGGGGCTCTACCCGGTCACCGGCAGCTTCGCGCAAATTGGACAGGGCTGCGTCAATGCCGCCAAGCTCGCAGTCCAGATGGTCAACGATGCCGGCGGCATCAAGTCGCTAGGCGGCACCAAGCTGAACCTGATCATCTCCGACGTGCAGAGCGATCCGACCGTCACACGCACCGAGACCGACCGACTGCTCAGCAGCTACAAGCCGTCTGCGATTCACGGTTGCTTTGCCAGTGCCCTGACCTTGATCGCGAGCGAGGTGGCCGAGCGGGCGAAAGTGCCGCTGCTGACGGGCTCCAGCACCGACCAGCTCAATCAGGGTCGCCACTATACCTTCACGCCTTTCGCGCGCGCTTCGCAGTTCGCTCTAGCGCAACTCCGAATGGCCAAGCTGGTGAGTGACAAGCCGAAGGTGGCGGTGGTATTCGAGAACACCGCCTTCGGCACTGCGACCTCCAATGGTCTGCGCGAACAGGCGCCCGGCGAGGGCGTGGAGATCGTCTTGTTCGAGCCGTACTCGGCCGGCTTGACCGATGCCAGCCCCTTGATCAACAAGGTCAAAGCCTCGGGTGCGAACATGTTGTTCCCGGTTTCGTACCTGAACGACCTGATTCTGATCATCCGCGCCATCAAGCAGGTTGGCCTCGAGATTGCCATCAATGGCGGCTCCGGAGGGTTTGTTATTCCCGACTTCTACAAGAACGTGGGGAATCTCGCAGAAGGTCTGCTGGGCGTTGCGCACTGGAACCACGACATCGACGCCAACGCCCAGAAGGTGAATGCCGTATACCAAAAGCAGTTTGGGGAATTTCTCTTCGAGTACGCCGGCGGTCTCGTCGCGCAAACGTTCATGATCGCCGACGCGCTAGAGCGGGCGGCGTCAACCGATCCGCAAAAAGTGCGGGATGCTCTGGCGTCGCTCGACGTCTCAGAGGGTTACGCCGCGATGTGTCCCGGGGGGAGAGTGAAGTTCGGCCCTGACGGCAAGAACATCTACGCCCATCCGGTAGGCGTGCAGTGGCAGCACGCCGATCTCGCTACCGTATTTCCCAAGGAAGACGCGCGCACAGCGCTGATGAAAACCTAGACCATCACGGCACCGATGCTGGCGACAGTGGCACAGGCCGTCGTGAACGGCCTGCTCATCGGCGGAATTTATGCGCTGGTGAGCATCGGCGTCACGCTGATCTTCGGCGTCGTGAAGATCGTCAACTTCGCCCAAGGCGAGTTCGTGATGATCGGCATGTACATCAGCTTCTTTCTCGCCACTCGCTTCGGGATCGATCCTCTGGTGTCGCTCGTCGTCTCGATGCCGGTCCTGTTTGTCGTCGGCGTGCTGTTGCAGCACTGTTTGATCCGCAGGGTCCTGGCACTCGGCGACATGCCTCAGATCTTCCTCACCTTTGCCCTTTCCTTGCTCCTGATCAACGTTGCGCTGCTGTTGTTCACGGCCAATTACCGCACGGTGCAAACCCCCTACACGGAGACGGCGATCCATATCGGTTCGCTCTATGTCGCGGTGGCAAAACTAATCGCCTTCGTCGTCGCGATGGTGCTCAGTGGGATCCTCTGGGTCTTCCTGCACGCCACCGATCTCGGCAAGGCAATGCGCGCCGCAGCTCAGAACCGTGACGTGGCGATGCTGATGGGGATTAATCCCGATCGCGTGTTCTGCGTAGCGGTCGGCGTGGCATTGGCACTGGCGGGCGCCGCCGGTTCGCTGCTGATGCCGTTCTACCCCGCGTACCCAATGGTCGGCCAGGTGTTTGTGCTGATGGCGTTCGTTGCCGTCGTCTTGGGGACGCTGGGCAACGTCACGGGGGCGCTGATCGCCAGCCTGATGATGGGCGTCGCAGAGTCGCTGGGCATTCAGTTCGTCGGCGCCGACTCGGGGTTGATCGTCGTGTTCCTGATGCTTCTGCTGACCCTCGCCCTCAGGCCGAGCGGCCTTTTCGGAGGGTGGACACGGTGATGCGCCGGCTCCCCCGTTGGGGCGGGCTTTGGCTTGGCGCGCTCGCGTTGATCGTGCTCGTGCTTCCTGTCGTAGTGTCAAATCCTTTCGCTATCGACATTTTAATCAGGGTGTTGCTGTTCGCATTTATCGGCGTTGCCTGGAACCTGATGGGCGGTTATGCCAAGCAGCTCTCGTTGGGTCATGCCGCGTATTTTGGACTCGGCGCCTACACCTCGACGATCCTGCTGATCCGATTTGGCATCTCGCCGTGGATCGGGATGCTGGCCGGCGGGGTCGTGGCGATGCTGGCGAGCCTGCCGATCGGCGCGCTGTGCTTCCGGCTGCGCGGACCGTATTTCGCGATCGCCACGATCGCGACGGCGCAGGTCTTGATGCTGCTATTTCTCAAGTTTCGCGATTTCGCGTGGGGCGCCGAGGGCACGACCCTGCCCAATCTCGGAAACTCGCCGTTGATGATGCAGTTCGATGCGAAGGCCGCGTACTATTACATCGCCCTCGTCCTGCTGGCGATCGGGCTCGCGATCACCTACCGGATCGAGCGTTCGTGGATGGGATACTACTTGGTCGCCGTCGGCGAGGATGAGGATGCCGCCGAAGCAATCGGCGTGAACGCCCTGCGGATCAAGCGGCACATTTATCTGATCAGCGCATTTTTGACTGCTCTGGCCGGAACGTTTTACGTCCAGTACATCTACTTCATCGATCCCAACACCGCGTTCAGCTTCAACGTCTCGGTGGAGGCGGCTCTGGTGTCGATCGTTGGCGGGATCGGGACGTTGTGGGGCCCGGTCATCGGCACCGTGCTACTGGAAGCGACGTCTGCTCTGCTGCAAAGCTGGCTTGGCGGCAGCCATGGCGGGGTGCAGCTGACGGTCTACAGCCTGATCCTGATTGCCGTGATCCTATGGCGACCGACTGGACTGCTCGGCGTATTGACGGAGACGTACGCACGCCTGGTTCACGTTGACCGGACGCGCGGAAGAGAAGCGCTCCTCGATGGCTGAAGCGCTCATTGTTCGCGACCTCAGCAAGCGGTTCGGCGGGCTGCGCGCCGTTCAAGACCTCAGCTTTTCGGTCAGCGAGGGTGAGACCGTCGCGCTGATCGGGCCAAACGGCGCCGGCAAGACGACGAGTTTCAATCTGATCACCGGTTACCACCGGCCCGACGGAGGCTCGGTGTTCGCCTTTGGTCGTGAGCTCGTGGGCCTGCGGCCGCACGACGTCTGCGCGCACGGCTTGGCACGCACATTTCAGGTTGCTCGACCGTTTGGCAAAATGACGGTTCTAGCGAACGTGATGACCGGCGCATTCTTGCGCGACAAGAAGCCCGAGGTCGCGCGCGCGAGAGCCCGCGAAGCGATAGACTTCGTCGGACTGTCGGCCAAGGAGCACACGCCGGCGCGCGACTTGACCACCATAGACCAGCGGCGGCTCGAGATGGCGCGTGCGCTGGCGACACAGCCTCGGCTTCTGCTTCTCGATGAGGTCATGGCCGGGCTAAACCCAGCAGAGATCGATCAAGCCGTCGCGCTGATCGGAAAGCTCTCGAAGCGCGGACTTACCATCGTCATCGTCGAGCACGTTATGCGCGCCATCATGGCCGTGGCGCGTCACATCGTGGTGCTCGACCATGGCCAGAAGATCGCCGAGGGCAATCCCAAGGAGGTCGTCGCCAACGAAGACGTGATTCGCGCTTATCTGGGCACCGGTTACGTGCAGGTGGCGACGCCTGGAGACGGTCCGTGCTAGCGCTATCCGGGGTGAGCGCCGGTTACGGGTCCGTCCCGGCGGTGAGCGACGTCAGCATCGCGGTCGGCGAGGGAGAAGCCGTCGGCCTGTTGGGAGCAAACGGGGCCGGCAAGAGCACCACCCTGCGCGTGATCTCGGGTCTCGTACGGCTGACATCGGGCGCGATAACCTTCTTGGGGACAAACATCGCTTCGGTGCCGCCATACAAGATCACCGAACTGGGCATCGCTCATGTACCGGAGGGCCGCCAAGTATTCCCTGAGCTGACCGTGAAAGAGAACCTCGAGATCGGGGCCTACATCGCGAGTGCCAGAGTTGAGCGGAGCCGCACCCTCGACCTCGTCTTCAACATCTTCCCCGTGCTGGCCGAGCGTCGAAAGCAACTCGCCGGTACGATGAGCGGCGGCGAACAGCAGATGCTCGCTGTGGGCCGCGGTCTGATGCTGAAGCCGCGCTTGCTGATGCTCGACGAGCCGTCCTTGGGGCTCGCACCGGTCGTGACCGATGCCACTTTCGAGAAGATCCGGGAGATCCACTCGATGGGCACGGCAGTCCTGTTGGTCGAACAGAATGTGAGCCGCGCGCTGTCCCTGGTGCAGCGAGCCTACGTGCTGGAGAGCGGCAAGGTGATAATGCACGGCACCAGTGCCGAGTTGGCCAACAACAAGCAAGTGCAAGCAGCCTATCTCGGAATATAGCAGAGAGAAGACCAATCCTGAAGCTAACACGAATGGTCACACAATTCTCAGCGCAACACCTGATCGTGACCTGTTCAGCTTCCCAGATTTGTCAGAAACGAGAAAAAGCTGCCGTGCCCACATTGCTCCGGCCGAGATTAAGTGTCTTCCATAAGGCTCAGCTCGTAGTTGCCAAAGACTTCGTCAACAGAGGTAAGCCATAATTCTACGCCCTCGGTGGTGCTGGCGAGTACGAACGCGAATCTCGGCTCAGAACTCCTTGGTGATGCCAGCATAAAAGGTGCGCCGCGGAGCGAAGGCCGGCGAGAAGGCGCCGATCGATGTGCTGCTGCGCAGCAGATAGATCTCGTCGAACAGGTTGATCACGTCGAACCGGACTTTGATCGCACCGACATGGGGCAGCTCGAATGTGTGCGAGACGCCGAGATTGGTCTGCGAGTAGGACGGCAATGTGCCGCCATTGATCGGGCCACCGGGGCGCGTCATCCGCGTCCCGGTTCCGGCGAGCAGGTCGGCGCTGAAGCGTGTACCCTGCCACACGTAAGACAGCCCGGACGACGCCGTCATCAGCTGGCTGTGGTCGGTTTGAATCCCGTGCGTATCGATATAAGCCAGGTCGTCCGGTGAGAAGTTGAACTGGGCGGATACGATGCCCTTCGCCTGCTGCTGCGCGATCGCGAGGTTCCCGTAATAGGAGAAGGGTCCGTTCTGGTAGGTTGTTGTCAGCTCGATCCCGCGATTGGCGACGATGCGGTAATTGAACGGGATGGTGATGATCGGTGCGCCGAACTGGCCGAAATCGACGCCATTGCGCGCGAATTTATAATAGAGGTCGACGCCGACCTTGAGGCCGGCGAATAGATCCTGCGCCGCCCCGACATCGAACAGGTTGGCGCGTTCGATCTTCAGCGGGCCGTTCACGGTCGACGGCGTGGCCCCTGAAGTGGTCAGACCAGTGCCATTGAAGTTGTTGAGCTGAGCTAAATTTTCTGCCGGCCCCTCTTGGAATGGCGGCGGCGTGAACAAGCGCGCGTAGCCGGTATGCAGGATTGTCGTCGGGGTCGCCTGCCACACCGAATTGAGGCGCGGACTGAGCTGGCTGCCCACGACGAATTGGCTGACCGCGTCGAACCGGCCGCCATAGTTGACCGTCAGATCCGGCGTGACCCTCCACTCGTCCTGCAGCCAGGCGCTGTAAGCCCAGCCGGTCTTGCCAACGCTGGCGAAGATCTCGCTCGGCAACGAGGTTGCCGGCGTGCTTCCGAAGGTTGGGTTGCCGAAAGCGTCGATGCCGTCCTGCACCAGCACCGCCGAGAAGGTCTGAGAAGTGAACCGTTCGCCGCTGACGAACAGACCCGTACGCAGCGTGTGATCGGCGGCGATTTTGCCGCTGGCATCGAGCTGCATTCCGTTGGCGAAGCTCTTTAGCAAGGCGTTCTGGGAGATGCCGTTGAAGGCGATGTCGGAGAGTGTGGGATCGCGCCGGAAATGGAGCGTGCTGTATTTGGTGAAGGTCGAGACCCGGAAATCGACGTCCGCACCGGAATGCAGATAGGACAGGACGCCGAACTGGCTCGTTTCGTTTTGCCGCTCGTCGAGCTGCGCCGGGTTGTAGGCGGAGGCGGGGATGCCGTTGAGGAAGGTTATCCCGGAGAAAGTCGGCGTGGCGGGATTGTTCGGAATCTCGAACCGACCGTTGAACACGCCCGCGATAGCGGTCAACCGGTTCTCGCCGTCGATGATCTTGTCGAGATAGGCAAAGGCGTGCAGCTGTTCGGATTGATCGTGGATCTGTTTTGACGCCGGCGTCACGCCGTCGATGCCGTGGTTGGTGCTGAGAAAATCTCCGGAGACGTAATAATTGTAGCCGTCGATCGAGCCGCCGTATTCGGCGC
>Ga0209656_10000044_pt1 | contig 87446 bp, 64 predicted proteins | sample BogFormECP12_OM2_FD_188239 | JGI IMG/M metagenome (GOLD analysis project Ga0209656, IMG submission 188239) | Bog forest soil microbial communities from Calvert Island, British Columbia, Canada - ECP12_OM2 (SPAdes) (version 2) | ecosystem: Environmental > Aquatic > Freshwater > Wetlands > Bog ...
ATCCGTCAGGTTCACGCTCGTCGTCGGGATCCCCGTCCCGCTGATCTGATAAGCCCCCGTTCTTGTTTCTCCTCCGTTGTCCCCGTCGGCGTATACATACACTTTGTAGCCCGCCGCGTTCGCCGGCAATCCCGACACCGTCACCGTCGTCGTGCTTCCCACCGTGTCCAGATACCCACGCATCATCCGGTTGTTCCCCGCAGTGTCGGTGATCGGCAGAAACCAGATCCCGTTCGTGTTCCAGGTTACGGTCGCGCTGGTACTATTCCCGTTCTGATCGAGCAAGGCCAGCGCACTTGCGCTCTTCATCCCAGCGGCATCATTCCAGTTCGACTGGGCAACCACTCCGGCCACTTCCGTACTCCCCATCGCCGTGCCCTGACCCACGAACTTGATCCCGATCGCACCCCCACTCACCACCAACGCTGTATTCGCCGTGTGCGTCAGACTGCCGCTCATCCCGGTAATGGTCAGCGGATACGTCCCCACCGGCGTCGTTCCACTCGTCATCACCGTCAGCGTCGAACTCCCCGACCCCGTCACCGTCGCCGGCACGAAATTCGCCGTCGTGCCCGCCGGCAACCCACTCGCACTCAGCGTCACCACCCCACCGAACCCGTTCAACGCCCCGATGCTGGCCGTGTACGTCGTCGTATTCCCCACCACCACCGTCTGCGTCCCCGGCGTCGCCGTCAGACTGAAGTCGGGGGGCGGTGGCGTCGCGCTCACCGCCAGCGACACATTCGCCGTTTGAGTCAGGGTTCCGCTCGTCCCCGTGATGGTCAGCGGATATGTCCCCGCCGCGGTCGTTCCACTCGTCGTCACCGTCAGCGTCGAACTCCCCGATCCTGTCACCGTCGCCGGCACGAAACTCGCGGTCGCGCCGGCCGGCAAGCCGCTCGCACCCAATGTCACGACCCCGGTAAACCCGTCCACCGCCCCGATGTAGGTTGTGTAAGTTGCCGGGCTGCCGGCTGTGACGGTTTGTGAATTCGGAGAGACTGAAATGGAGAAATCTGGCTGGTTCGGCAGCTCTCCGTAAACCGAGATAGTCCCTGTGCTGACTCCATCGCTCGGAAAGCCGGGCATATAGACCTTGCCGTTCACCACAGTCGGAGGACTATATTTCGGCCATATCCCCATAGCATCCCGGGACGAGTTCATTTGGGAATCCCACAACTCGGTCTTGAGATTATTGGCGTCAAAGGCGCGCAGGATGCCCGCGTACAGACCGTGGTCACCATTTCCACTAATCGGCATGGCGGCCCAAACGATTCCGCTGCCTGCGGTGCTGCCGTTGGCCGAGAGAGTCAAAACACCGCCAGACTGGCCGCCGGGCGCCACGATCGTGCTCTGGGAAAGAGCTGTGGTGTTGAAGGTGGAACCGTTGAACTGGTACGACAGCAGGCTGCCGCCACTATTTGGCCAGATGTACATCGTGGGACCCGCACCCGTGGTGCGGTTCCAGAACACGGGCCCACCGTGAATTTCGCCACCTTGCAGCGTTGCAAAAGACTGAACGATTTGACCGTTGCCAGATTGTTCGTGGCCAAGGCTGGCGGTGTTTAAGAGATAGAAAATGGATTCCTTGCCGCCGTGGACCAGCAAGTTTGTTCCCGGTATGAGAAGAGGTCCGGAAGATCCAAGATCTGCATCACTCGCTTGCAAGGAGGCATAATCGTCCGGCGTGAAATAGTCCACGAGAGAAATAGTTCCTCCCGACGCACTTAACTTGATGACACTGTCGCCGAAGCTGGTTTGACCATCCCAGTCGCCGTTGCCCGACGCGTAGTAAAGATAGCCCGCCGCGTCAATGACCGGGGCACGGCCCGACATCCAAAGGCCGCCATTCTGGCCGTTCGGAGTAACGCAAAAGACCCCGGCTGGTTGCAGGGTTTGCGCGCTAAACGCGAAGACCCAGCCATGCCAATTGAAATAATCTTCATGCGAAGCCCATGAGAATATGACCTCGGCATTGACCAGGGCCAGACTTGACCGCTGGTTCTGAATATGGGGATCAAACGTTAGGACTCCCGCCGAACTACCTTGTCCATCGCCCGAGACCGAACCTTGGATAACGGCGGGCCCGCCAAATTTCTCCGCCCCGGTTGTGATGTCGAGTGCGTGCAACCGGGCAACGTAGTTTGTCGTGCTCCCGGAAACCTCCATCGTCCGCGCGACCAGATACATGGTATTGGTCGAAAGATCGATAACCGGTGTACTCTCAATCCCCACGTTTCCAACGATATTCAGGGAGTTCGACCCCACAATGTCACTAATTGGGATGGGAGTCACACCCGCGCTGGGATTGGTGAGATTCTGCGTCCACAACACTCCACTCCCGTTGGTGGCGTTCGAATCCGCGTCCAGCGCATAAACAACATCATTCATGGTGACGACAAAGAGAACGTTATAGGTTCCAACCCCCGGTAGAGTCAGTTGGGGGACGTAGAGTGGCTGGGCGTAGACAGAACCCTCCACAGAATAGGAATACAATTTGCCAAACTGAGTAGAGTTGACGTTCGAAGTGGTAAGTGTTGTCTCGCTGAGATTTGCGCCCGTGCGTGCGGAGTCATAGCGCTCGGTAGTGATCGCGATCTGAGACCAAGCAGGGATGATGGCTCCAAGAACGAGCAAACCTGTACAAATCGCGCGCGAGATAATCGTCATAGGCCTACCTGCTGAAACCTGAGATTTTTCTTCCACCACCGAACCGGCCTCCCCACCTCATAATCCTCCCGCTCATTTTGCCGCTGGAGAAGTAGAGGCTGACTTTCGTGAAGCCGGATAACTCTTTCCGAAAACAATCGCTCCCAAATCGTAAGTCAATTCCGCGGAATCGATGTCGTTCGCCTCCGCAACCAGGATGATGTAGACGTCGTCATCCGGATACAGCCGCACGCAAACGGAGCCGCCATCCGACCGGCCTTTCTGCAATGCGAGTCTCTTATCGAACTCCTTGTTGATTTTCCAGCCGAGCCCACGCCCGTCTCGGTAAGGAGTCAACATTTCCAGTAGAGAGGCAGAAGTAATGGCTGCTCCCTGGATGAGTGCTCGATCGAAGCGGTATAGATCCTCGACCGTCGAATAGAAATGGTCGCTGCGCAGCAACCCTCCAGGCTCGCCGGGGTCAGCGGCATTCTCCAAGGATGGGTCGGGTGATCCTCCAACCTTTCTGTCCAGATAGGCGGTATCCGTCATCTTGAGCGTTTGGAAGACTTCACGCTCGATGAATTCGCTGGCCGGCCGACTTGAAACGATCTCGATTGCAAGACCCAATACGATGAAGTCGAGTTCGTTGTATTTGAATTCTGAGCCCGGCTTGAACCCTAGAGAACGCCCGCCCACAGCCGCAAGCAGTGCGGTGAGAGTATCAGAATCTGTCTGGTTTGCAAAGGCCCCTTGGAAAGACGGCAGCCCGGAAGTGTGCGTCAGGAGATGAACAACTTGAATGTCCTTCCAGTTGGCAGGACAGTTCGGAACATATTTGCATATCGGTGCGTCGATCTTCATTTTTCCCTGCTGCTCCAGTTGCAGCACGGCGACGGCAACAAACTGTTCGGCAACGGCGCCCACCGGAAAACGATTCTCGTTTGCTGCCTCGAGTTTGCGTTCGGCTTGACCGTAGTCGCCCTTCACGAGCACATTGTCGCCACGGGCGACTAGGACTCTACCGCTGAACTGTTTTGCCGCTGCTTTGTCTTTCAGGTACCGGTCTATTTTTGACTCAAGATCTTCCGAACTTGCGTGCTGCACAAAAAGGAATGCGACGGCGCATAGTGACAAGAGCAGTTGTACCGTCCTTGTGGCGAGTTGCAGGCAACCGTTCAGCTGCCAGCCTTGAAACAACGTCTGGTCAAGCCGTCGCGACATCGGCGCCCTCGCATGCCAACATCTTGGCCAGTTCACTCTTTATGACTTTTCCAGTAGGAGTCACAGCCATCTCAGGAACCACAAGAATCTGGGACGGTCGTTTGTATTGTGCAAGATGCGCAGCAGCGTATTCTGCCAGACCGGCACTCGTGAGGCTCGAGTCGGGCAGCAGTTGAACGAAAGCGATAACGTCCTCGTCTCCTGCAACGGATCGGCCGACGACAGCAGACTGAACCACTGCCGGATGAGCATTCAGCACGGCCTCGACTTCGGCCGGGTACACGTTGAAGCCGCGGTGGACAATCAAGTCTTTCGTTCGTCCGACGAGGAAGAGGTTTCCATCTTCCAGACGAGCGAGATCGCGAGTATTAAACCATCCTTCGGCATCGATCGCAGCGGCAGTTTCTTCCGGGGCGCGGTAGTATCCCTTCATGATGTTGGGACCACGCACGCGCAATTCGCCTATTTCTCCGGCCGGGGCCTCTCGGCCATCGCTGCCCACTAGCTTGACCTCGACTCCCGGAAACGGCGCGCCTATTGAGGTATCGGTGCGAGGCGCTTCGGGCCGTGTCAGCGCAATCGTGGGCGAGCATTCGGTCACCCCGTAGCCGTTGTGCAACACCATTCCGAAAAGATTCTCGATTCCTGCCTTGGTGGCAGGATCGAGCGGAGCGCCTGAAGAAGAAATGATCCGCAGAGCGGGAAAGTTCAGGGATGAAATCTTTCTCAGTTTCGCGTACTGGAGCAACTGGTTAAAGATGGCAGGCGTCCCCAGCAGCAACGTCAGCTGATCCTTCTCCAGCGTCACCCGCGCTGTCATGGGATCAAAACGTGGCGTCAGGTAGAGCGACGCGCCGGCGATCAATGTACCCAACAACACCACGGAGAGACCGACGGCATGAGACATCGGCAGTGCACCGTACAACCGGTCCTCCGGCGCGACGGATCGGACCTTGGCCGACCCATCCGCCATGAACAACAGGTTCCGGTGCGACAGCATGACGCCCTTGGGAATGCCGGTTGTGCCGGACGTGTAGATCAAAGCTGCCACGCGGTCGGTAACGTTCGCATCGAGTGGCTCCGGTTCCACCTCCTCATGCAGCGGACCAATGCCAACCGAACCGAAGCCGTTCCTCTCTTCGACTGCGGCGCCGTGCCGCTGGGCGTAGTCACCGGCATTCGGCGAAACGCTGATCGTGTAAAGGACACGCCGTGCGCCGCAGTGATCCCGGATCTGGTCGATCTCGCGCGGCGAGAGACGCGCGTTCACCACCACAGGCCAGGCGTCGAGGCCGGCTGAGGCCAGAAGAATGGCCACGAACGCGCGGCAATTCTCGCCCACGATCATGACCCGATCGCCGGGACGCACGCCCAACCCGCCGAGCCAGGTCTGCGCATCGGAGATGGCCGACGCCAACTCCCGATACGTCCAAGTGCCAGTGCTCTCGACGAGAGCCGGGCTGTGCGGCGAACGCTCGGCCCACCGCGTCACAACATCGCAGATGCGCTCGGGCAAAGCCGGCGAGTTATCAGTTGCGGGTTTTTCGTTCATCAGCGCGGTCGTCTTAGGCGTCAATTTTCTTGGAGACGTACGCCACCAAATTATTTATCGTATCGAGATTGCTGGGAACCACTTCTTCATCTTCCACCGTGAAGTTGAAATGACCTTGCAGATACGCGACAAGTTCGATAACTCCCATAGAGTCGATGACATCCCCGAGCAGCGACCCCTCGTCACGCAGCTTGCTGGCATTGCCATCCAAGAAGTGCTCTACGATGTAGCCTCGGATGTCGCGCTCGATATCTGTCGTCTTCATTGATCGAATACCCTCTGCCATTGGTTTGTAAGAAGTGCCAGAAATTCAGCGGGAAAGGCCGTGGCACATCAACATACTTCGGTTCTTTCCCTCTCGGCGGCGTCAGCAGTCATGCTGGATCGACGATCTTCCGCCTTCAATTCAGAAGTAACGGGCAGGCGAGAAGTCGAATAGGAAGGCCGTATCAGGGTGGCATCTCCGTCGAACGGACATGCATACCAAGACGCTCCGTTCGCCAGTGCCTTGTGGAGCTCCGGGTCCGCTGCTTTGTAGTAGTAAGGACAAGCTGGATACCTTCTTGCGTATGGTTTCGATCGCTCGAACACGCACCGGATATTCTCCGGGAACCCCATGACTTCCAGAATATGACTCCCGGCCCGCTCGGCCTGATTGTAGGCTGCCCACAGAAGAGCTTCGATCACCGCCGGTTCGTCCTGTCTCACCAGTAGATCTGCAATGATCGATTTTCGTAAGCCGTTCTCATCCGGCTGCTCCTGTCGGACCATTGCGTATCCGAGCAACCGTCCATTTCTTGAGCAACACAGCACGCGCGTGTTGCCACGATCACCTGGGATCTCATAGTGCCATCGGATTGCTGCCACACTGCGGTCCGCAAGAACTTGGCTCTTCTCCTTCACTCTTTCTATCCAGAGCTCCTCAAATTCCCTTCCAATCTCGGCAACGCTGATGTCCGCCAGCTGAAGCTCCACTGAAGGCTTCCTCGGCCGTCGGCTGCGTACCCATGTGTCCAACGAAATGGCCAGCGAACCTAACACTCTTCCCGCACTCGAGAGAGCCGGTTTAATCCCCAGCTTTTTCGCTACTGCATTGGCAAAGGCGGATGGCTGCAGCACCCAAAAGAGAACAGTCCAATAATCGGATTGAGGAAGCGGATCAGACTTGAGCGCGCGCGAAATCTTCCCAACCGCCGGAATCGTAGTCGTGCACACATAGAGATCAACGTCCTTCTGTCGAAAAAACGCGGCGTTCAGGCTCACGCTGACTCCACGATAAGAAGGCTCAACCACCAGACCGTGTGCGGTGACGGTGGAAAGGGTTCTTTCGCCGTACCGACAGAGCAGAGAGATGTTCCCGATGTAGCCAACTATCTTATCGTTGGATTCCAGCACCCACCCAATAGGGCGCTCGCGCGGCGCATGAGCCAGCGCCGGATTCTGACGCCACAATCGCTCCCAATTCTCGATGGAATCTGCCGCCAGCCCCCAACGCTGCTTTAGATCGGCAACTGCCTGGAAATCCGAGAAAACGGCTTCTCGCACCTTCGCAGGCGTCGTTGCTGAAGGTGATTTCACATCACCGTTCACAATCGACCGCTCGTCGCGGCGGGCGCGAACCGCGTTTAATAGTGCTGCCGTAATTCGTTTCTCAATTGACGTCATGAATAAAACTTGAAACGCGAGACACTCCGGTTAAGTAATTTCGTTATTCGCGGGCTGTACCGTCTCACGCCCAACGCCCGCAAGAGTCGAAAACTTTGAAGTCTCCGGCTTGCGTGATGCGATGTAAGTCAGCCAATTTCGATATACAGCGACAGCCGAGGCCGCCCAACCGTTCTCCAATCCCGACGCAACCGATTCAGGAAACGAAGCGATGATTTCTTCGCGCCGGTCGGATAAAGCATTTCGGCGATAGTTTTCGAGGAGACGAGCGGCCGAACTGTCGAAATATCCATGCGGCATCGATGGATAAGTTTCTCTTTCGCCGCGCAGAAACCTCCTAATGTCCCTGCGGAATTCCTTCAGCAGCGTCTGTGAGCTATATTCCGGATGACCTTGGAAATGAACAAACAGGCTTTTCTTCTCCCTCCGGACAAACAGATCGACGCCGGCTGCCTGTGACTTCGTTAGGACAAGATAGCCAGCGGCAGCGAGTTCGCTCTCTCGAACTTCGTTCCACCGCGAATGCGGAAACCGCAGAGCACCAGACATGCCGTTCAGCAGCGCGTGATCGCATGTCTTCTCGGAGTCGAAAACGCCAAACTGCTTGTCCGGCAACCGGTGACGTTGAATGCCGTCGCTGTGAAGTACGCTGGCGTGCGCGGCCAGGCACGACAACACCGTCGAAGATGTGTTCTCTTTCGCCCAGTCAAAAACCTGGGTCAAAGTAGCCCAATACGGTTCATCCTGTAAGCTGGGCTGCCGCGGCTCAGTGCCCGTGACAATGATCCCATCAAACCGGCTGTTCCAGAGATCGGCAAAGTCGAAGTAGAAGCTGTTGAGATGGCGTTGTCCGCGGTCCGTTCGAGGAATCCCGGTCAGCGAGTACAGCTTGATGATCACCGGAACGTCGCCCGACGCAATGTCCAGAAGTTCGAAGAACTGCAGTTCGGTGTCTTCCAGCGCCGCGTCCGGCATGTTATTGATGAGCGCAAGGCTGAGGCAGTCTCCGCGCCGGACATGATTGTCAAGCGTGGCATTATCGGTCGAAAGCATCGGGCGCAGCGTTCCCTTCTCCGCCCAACGGCTCGGAACTCGTCCACCTTCGATGATCAGCGGCATACCACACCTCCTACGCCGAAGTGTTCCATTTCGCAAGACTTCATTAGGCTGCCTTTTCCAATGCCTGACCCAAATCCTCGAGAATGTCGTCGATGTGCTCGATGCCCACGCTGAGCCGAATCATCTCGGGAGTGACGCCAACTTTCGCCTGCTCCTCCGGCGTTAACTGCCGATGCGTCGTCGACGCGGGATGACACGACAGCGACTTGGCGTCGCCCATGTTCACCATCCGCTTGAACAGACGGAAGGCGTTGAAGCACTTCCGGCCGCCCTCATAACCGCCCTTCACGCCGAAGGTCAGCAGCGAACAGAAGTTGTCGCCCAAATATCGATGCGCCATCGGATAGAGCGGATTATCCGGGAATCCGGCGTAATTCACCCAGGCGACCGCCGGATGAGCGCGCAGAAATTCCGCGACCTTGCGCGCGTTCTCCACGTGGCGTTCCACGCGCAGGGCAAGCGTCTGAATTCCCTGCAAAAACAGGAAGCCGTTAAACGGAGACAGCGTGGCTCCGGTGTTTCGCTGACATACAGTCCGGCAGCGCGCGACATAGGCCGCGTCCCCGAAATGGTCGACATAGACCACGCCGTGATACGCGATCTCCGGCCGGTTGAACATATAGAACTTGTCCGGATACTGGCGCCAGGGAAACTTGCCGCCATCCACGATCATGCCGCCGATACTGGTACCGCCCCCGCCGATGAACTTTGTCATCGAATGGACCACCACGTCGGCGCCATATTCGATCGGCCGCAACAAAATCGGCGTAGCCACCGTGTTGTCGACCACCAGCGGTACACCGTGCTTGTGAGCGACCCGCGCCAATCCCTCGATGTCGGCCACATTTCCTGCGGGATTGCCCACACTCTCGCAGTAGACCGCGCGGGTATTCTCGTCGATCAACTTCTCCACATCTTCGGGACGATCCGTCGCCGAGAAGCGACCGGTGATTCCACGTTTCGGAAAGATATGCGCGAGTAGCGTATACGTGGCGCCGTACAGCTGAGGAAGAGAAACAATATTGTTACCGGCTTCAGCAATATTGATCAGCGAATACTCGATCGCGGCCATCCCAGAGCTGACGCTAAGCCCATCGACTCCGCCTTCGAGCGCGGCGACCCGTTTCTCCAGAACGGCGTTTGTAGGATTGCCGATCCGGGTGTAAATGTTCCCCTCAACTTCCAGGTTGAACAACGCCGCCCCATGTTCCGCGCTATCAAACTCAAACGCAACCGTCTGGTAGATCGGCACGGCCACGGCCTTCGTCGTGGGGTCACCGTCGTAGCCAGTGTGAATTGCGATGGTCTCTCTCTTCATGCGTAAAAAGGTTCCAGTGGGTCGGGGAGGGAAATTTCCGGCCCGGGAGCTGGCAGGGCTCCACTCTTACTTGGTATTCACCGCCACTTCGACGGCTGACATGGCGGCCGTTTGCCGCACAGCGGTCTTCTTCAGGACTTTGGTCAGCCGCTGCGCGGTGAATTTGGCTCCAAAGGCGAACCGCATCACGGGGCCGAAGCTGTTCGCTGCAGCGATTCCCGTGAAATACAAGCCAGCAAGCGAAGACTCAAAGTTGGAAGAGAGCACGGGAGACCCATTGGTCTGTTGCACCGTCGAACGAATGTCCTCGCTCAGGAACTTGAGGTTGTCCAGGTTGACCCGGTAGCCAGTGCCCGCGACGATGTGGTCGGCGACCAGTTCCTTCGCGGTTCCATCGACCGAACGCAGGGTCAGATGTACCTTGCCGTCGCGCACTTCCGCACCCTCCGGCGAGTACCCCAGGTGGAGCGGCACCTTGCCTACCACCTTGTTTTTGATGAAATACCCGCCCGAGGGACCCAGCGCCCGCTGCACGGCTTCGAGGCGCAGATGCCCCGGCAAATAGTGGAAGGCCAGCGGCGATTCCGCAAAAAACAGCGACTTTAACCCGGGCCCTAATCCGGAGGAAGGACGAGTCAGGCGCTGCCATAGGGAGCGCTTCTTTCCGGTCGGACCCCCGTGGAATTTCACTTCCGGCTTGCGGCTTACCAACTGCACCTCAGCTCCGGCGTCGTGCATCAGTCCCGCCATATCCAGCGCGGAAGCTCCGGCGCCGATCACAATCACGCTGCGCCCCTGGAAAGTACTGACCTCCCGGTGTCGTGCGCTGTGGGAGAAGTATTGTGGTGGCAAGTGCCTCAAAGTCTCGGGCACGTTCTCAAAATGCGTAATGCCGACCGCGAGAACAACTCGTCGAGCCTCCACCGCTTCGCCGTTCTCAAGGTGAACTTTGAAACCGCCGGGCACTCTCTCAATATAGGTGGCGTTCGTTTCTTCCAGATCCGGAACCATCTGCTCCCGGAAAGCCAGCCCATAGGAGCAGAAAGTTTCGAGAAGCACGGGCTTGCCGGTGTCTGCGTACGAAATTCCGCTCTCGGCGCAGAACCTCTTCAAAGTCAGCGCGCCCCGTGGATCGTAAAGATCGGAAGCAAAGCCGTCTGACTTGAGCATCATGCCCTTGGGCATGTGCGAGACCCACGTGTCCATGGGACGGCCAAAAATCCGGAATGGTACGCCGGCATGGCGGAGGTGGGCCGCGATGGAGAGTCCGTACGGACCTGCACCAATAATCGCTGTGTTTGTCATAAGTCTATTAAATATAGTTACTTAGCTCTTCATTTGAGATCGAAACAGACGAACGGTAGTCCAAAACGCTGAAGGGGGAAATGGGGGGGACGTGAATATAATCATACCACGGCCCGAGGCCTCCGCCGCATGAAAAAAACGCCCCATAATTCCGAACTAGGGGCGTTCGGTTTACATTTTTCCTGACACTTCTTCGAAGACCCGAACCACATCGTCCGCTCTCGTGAATTCGTGTTCTTTCCGTCGGATATGCTTCAGGTATGCCTGTCTTAGCCTGCGCATGTAGATTGGGAGGTTTGATTGCGAAATCGTGATGCAAGTCGTCTGGATCGGCAGAGAGTTCTTCCACACCTTCCTGATGTGTTCGCAACACTCATAGAATTCGCCGGGAAGATTAAAATTCTGATACGTGTTGTGTATGCAGAAGGCCGAGATCGCATAGCTCTTCATTCCCCGCGCCGCCGCTCTGAGGCAAATATCAACTCCGTAGAAATGAAAATGCGGCAAGCCTTCATCAAATCGCAAGCCGGAAGACTTCCTGAGGACCAGAACAATTTCGTCGAGGGTCTGAACCTCTCCGGGTTCGGAGGTGTTGCCGACAATTCCCAGGCCCGAGGAATACACGTGTCCGCGCATTTGCCGTTCCCGTGTTATGCCGCTGCACCCCAGTACGCCCCACGTGGGATGTTCAGCATCTAGCCGCTCAATACTGCTCTGCAGTTGAGAAATCCATGGTCCCGGGAAAAACATATCCTGGTGGCAGAAAACCATCAGATCGTTGACGCTCTCGTCGATGGCGTCGTTGTAGGCCAGTGCCGCGGAAGGGAAATTCTCCTGAAACAGGATCTGGTGCGGGTGGGGATCGCGGAGACAGGGAGATGCCAGGAAGTTCTTCTGCAAAACATCTCTCTTGTTGACCGCGACCACAAACGTAACTGGTTTTAATTCTGACATTTGCTCCTAATTGCCGCCGGGTAGCGGGTCCGACCCGCGCGGCCTCGGCTATGGGCTAGAACTGGCTTCCCCCGCGGGGACGCCAGGAGCCCGAAATCAACGCTGAGATCTTCTGCCTTTGTTCACGTCTTAAGAATTCCATGAATTCACGGGACACCGGCCTTTCATCCTTGCGAGCCCAGGACCATGAGAATCCAACGATTCGGGCTGCGCTTCCCAGGAAGAACGGCTTCTCCGGGATGCGCAGGACGCACTTCAATACTTCGAACAACGGATCACTCCCGAAGGAGTAGTCCATCCTGCCCTGGCGGAATTTATGCCGCAGTAAATTGTCGGCTTCCCCCGTATGCCGCAGATGGAAAATCTTGAGTGCCGGAAATGCTTCGACCTCCCAACCCTTCATCTTGGCGCTGGTTTGCGCATGCCAGTCTTCTCCTCCGTATTCGAGAATGGCATATCCCCCGATCGCTTCGTAACACTCCCGGCGGACAAGTTGGGCAGCGTGAGCTACCGAATAAGTGCGGTTCTGACTCCGGTCGCGGAACTCTCCGGTGAACTCTTCGACGACAAAGCCACCGGCCAAACCGAGCGACGGACGCAGTTCGAAATGAGCGATAAGATCTTCAAAGTACGAAGGGAGGACGGTCACGTCAGCGTCAAGATTCCCAATAAAATCGTAAGAAATCTCCTTTAACAGCTCGTTGCCCGCCCACAATGCCCTCACCTTCGAACCAAAACTGCGGCCCGGTTGTCTCGCGATCCGCAGGAAGCGGATGAAACCGTGCTGCTTCGCATACTCCTGGACGATTGAATCAGTCCGGTCGACAGAGCCGTCACTGACGATGACCCAGCAATTGGGTAATCGAGTCTGCGCCAGAACGGATTCGATCGTCTTGGCAATGTTCGCTTCCTCGTTGTAGGCGGCGGTCACCAGAACATAGCCGCGCCCAGCAACTTGAGTGCGCTCTTCCAAACGAGGAGCATGAGTTGGACCGGTGAGCATCGTGGATCGACAGTACGAAGGTCAGAAAGAATTAATGCCGCGGCGGCGAAGACAGGTATTCGCGTACGCCCTCTTGCCACGGCTTGAAGATGTTCAGCTCGTGGCTCTTGAGACCGCGATTCTCCAGCACGGAATATCGCGGGCGGGGCACTTTGGCGGGAAATTCGTTGGGTCCGGCGACCTTCAAGTTCACCTTGGTTGCGGTAAGCGTGAAAATCTCGCGGGCGAACTCGTGCCAGGAGCAACTTCCCTCCGCGGTAGCATGGTAAAGCCCATAGAAATCCGAGCGGCTGAGTTTTACCAGCTGGCGCGCAATTTCGGCGGTCGATGTGGGAGTGACGAATTCGCTGTCGACCACGCGCACTTCACCGCGCTCTCTTGCCAGCTTCAGCATGAGTTCAATGAAGTTCAGACCGCCCTTGGCCCGGCAAGGGCTGCGCCCGTAAATGGCGGAGGTGCGCACAACGAAATGCTTCTCCACGGTGTTGCGAACAAAGTACTCACCCGACAGTTTCGTATTGCCGTAAACGTTTAATGGGTTGGGCGCATCGGATTCCTCATAGGGGCTGCCTTTCGCTCCGTCGAACACGTAGTCTGTGCTGACGTGCATCAAGGTTGCACCGATGTCCCGTGCGACCAGAGCCAGATTCCGGCTGCCCAGGCCATTCACGGCGAACGCCTTGTCTGGTTCCTGCTCGCACTTCTCCACGTGATGCATTGCCGCCGTATTCACGACGACCTGCGGGCGCAGTTCCTGAAGGCGAGTCGAAACGGAGTCGAGGTTCGACAGTTCGATATCGGCATGAGTGAGAGGGACGACCTCGTCCCCATGCTTTGCGAACGCCGTCGCCACGTCGCTGCCCAGTTGGCCGTTGGCGCCAACCACTGCAATCTTCATCGAGCTTGCGCCCCCGACAGCGAATGCACCTCAATCTGACTCTCGAGTTTCTTGAAGGCCTGAATGTTGGAATAGAGAGGATTGTCCCAGTCCTGAAACTTATCCATGTTGTCGACCAGCGATCCGACAATCGACTTGACGTCTTCGGTGGGGTGAAAGCTCAACACATTGCTGGCCTTGGCAATGCTGACTTTGTAGTTACGAAAATCCTGAATATGCTTGATATTGAGATTGATTCGAATGTTCAGCCGGTCCTCAACCGCCGATTTCACCAGGTCCGCGACTTCGCCAACCGTGTAGTTGCCCGAAGCGACGTTAAAGATCCCCGACAGCTTGTAGTTCGCCTCGACGGCCCGGATGTAGGCGGTTGCCGCATCTTCTATGCCGAGAATGGGTCTCCAGATGGAGGGATTGTTCACCGTGATCACGTTCTCGCGCACGGCATGCCTGAACATCGTGTTGATAATCAGGTCGAAACGCATCCGCGGGCTATACCCGGATACGGTTCCCTTGCGCAGGGCAATGACCGAGAAGTCGTCATCCGCAAGTTGAGTCGCCGCTTGCTCGCCTTGAAGCTTGGAAATGCCGTAAGGATAATTTGAGCTCACGGGGCGGGTCTCGTCGTACAGGTCATTTTCCGTATAGCCATAGACCGAGCAAGAAGAGGCATAAATGTACCTCTTAACTTTCGCATTCTTGGCGGTGTATGCCAGATAGGCCGGTGCCGCGGCATTGAAGATGAAGTTCTTGCTGGGCGAAAACTCCGCCATGGGATCATTCGACAATCCGGCCAGAAAGATGACTTGGTCGTAGGGTTCGAGATCCTCCACGGAAAGGTGGAAAATATCCTTGTTGAGGATTCCGACCTGGCGAGGCAGGTTGTTGCCAAACCAGAACAGGTCTACCACATCGACCTTGTAACCGCGGTCGAGAAGCCGTGGAATCAAAACGTTGCCAATGTATCCCGCACCACCTGCGACAAGAATTTTCATAATTTGTCCTTATCTACTGCAAAGTTTTTTTGGATCAATACCGGAAGTTTTCGGATTCGGGGGTCGCAAGCCATTGGGAAAGGGTCTGGGCCTTCTTATCTTTCTCGGAGAGTTCCGCTTGCGAGGCCGGAATCGGCCAGTCAATGCCGATCTCAGGATCACTCCATAGAATGCCGGATTCCGCTTTGTTGCTGTAGATGCCGGTGCACTTGTACTGAATCTCGGCGACGTCGGACAGGACACAGAAGCCCCGCGCAAATCCGGCTGGAGCCCACACTTGACGACGATTCTCGGCCGACACTTCCACCCCCACCCACTTTCCCAGCGTGGGTGAGCCTTTTCGGATGTCGACCGCGACCAGGAACGCGCTGCCTTGGGTCACTCGCATGAGTTTCCCCATGGCCGGCTCCCACTGGAAATGCAATCCTCGCACCACTCCTTTCATAGACCGCGAATGGTTATCCTGGACGAACTGATGCGGCAGCCCCAGTTCGCGGAACTTGTCCTCCCTGAATGTTTCCATGAAGAATCCGCGACTGTCCTGAAATATGTCAGGCACGAGCACTGCCAGGTCGCGGAATGATCGAGACTCTACTTTTATTTCCATGCGATGAATGAACCTCGTTTAGGAGTTTAAGAGATGGTGTTTTGTTTATCGTTCGAGGACGCGCGTGACATGAAGGGAATCCAGGTTCGGTTCTTCGCCTTTTTCGACTAAACGAACTGGATCAACCCGGTAGTTCCATTCGAACAAGGTGCGCAGCATTTCCAGCCGCTTCCTCCGCACTTCGGTCGGACTGAGCAATTGCTTGAGCCCGTACGCCAGGCGCCGGAGTGACAGCCCCACCAGGCTCGCCCTTCGGCAACTCCGTACCCCTTTGATCCCGTAATATTTGTAAATGTACAGGTAGCGAGTGATTTCGCCATCGAGGGCAAAGGTGAGCCGATCGAAGCGGCTGACCGTCGATTGTCCTCCCAGGTGAGTGATGGTGAAGTCCGGCGTGTACAGGATGGAGGAACCCGATTCCCAGATCCGGCGGCAGAGATCGGTATCTTCGTAGTAGTAAAAGAACTGTTCGTCAAAACCACCCAAACGTTTGAGCAAGTCCGCCCGGACAAGGATGAAACACCCGGCTAACCACCCCACCGTGCGTTCGGTTTCGCCCTTCCAATCGACATAACTACCAGCGTGAAACCAGTCGGAAAAATGTGCCAGCCGACCCACAAAAAGAGCCTGACACCACTCGCTGCGAACCGTGTGCAGCGGGCGAATACACGCCTGGTAACTGCCATCGGCGTTCAGGACCCGGCATCCGAAGGCCCCGGCCTCCGGGTGCCTGTCCGCAAATTTGACCATGTTGTCCAGGGTTCCGTCGTGAATAATTGTGTCCGGATTCAGGATGAGAACATATTGGCCCTGGCTCGCGCGAAATCCTACGTTATTTCCCTTCGCGAATCTGAGGTTCACACCGTTCTCAATAACGTGAACCTGAGGGAACTCAGTCCGGATCTGCCCGATTGATCCGTCGGTGGATCCGTTGTCGGAAACAATAACCTCAAAATCCGTCGAGTGGGTGCCGGCATAGATCGATCGCAGGCAAGGTCCAATCACCTTAATGTCGTTCCAGCACAATATGACGATTGACAGTTTCATCGCGAACTTCCTTGTGAAAAACGAATCTCGCTCAGCCCGCTATCGGCCAGCGGAGCAACGCAATTTGGCAGAGCATGAACTTCTTCACCGCTAAAGGTATCAACCGGAACACTTTCCTTAGATTCGTTCCTTGCACGCTGTTGCCGGCGAACCGAGGCCGCGGTCGCGATAATCATTGCCAGCAAAGCGTACCAGGCGATAATCGTCTGATCAAAATATGCGATTCCGAAGAAGGCGACGACATTCGCGAACAGAGAGGCTCCCAGCCCCCAAATGAACACTTCCTGCTTGTGGTCCCGTGAGGAAGCCCGGCGCGCTCGGCCCACATACCTGAATCCCAGCACAATCACGGTCAGAAGCAGTAGCAAGGGAACCAGTCCCGTAGTATCTGCCGCTGCGACATACTGGTTCGAGAGGTCCCACATATCCCAACCCCAGCTCCCGAAGTCCTTGGTCCCGATCAACGCCCAGTCCCAGAAATGGCGAATGCATTGATCAATCAACTGGGACCTATGATATCCGGACGAGCCGCCGGCGAGATCGATGCGCGAGACCAGGTCCCAAACTGGCGCCTTCATGACGAGGTGCAGCGAGACCAAAACAATCGCAATCGTCCAGCGGATCACGCGCATGCCCCGCCTCAACGGCCAACAGCAGAGCGCAACAATTCCGCCGAGAAAGCCTGATAGGGCCGTGCTGGAAGCTGCCGCGAACGCCATAACAATCGCAGATACGATACCCAGCGCGGCATACTTTCGTTCCTTTTTCTCCTTGACCCAAAGGCCGACGAACAGCGGCAGCAAAATCCCTCCAAACGTCCCGGCCAGGATAGGGTGACCAAAACAACCCGTAGCACGAAGGTGGTCGTCTCGGCTCATCACCGACCCGAGCACAGAGGCTCGAGCCCCGCCCAGTGCGGTATAAAGCACGTTACGCCCGGTGGCCTGTTCACCAATCATAATTGCGGCTGCCACACCAGCGATACACGCAAAGACCTTCAATGTCTGCTTTACATCGTCCAGATCCTTAATGAGAAACCGCAAGAAAAAGTACGTGCCAAAGACCGTATACATGTTCCCCAGCTGGAAGATCACTTCTCCCGCCGGCCCCCATAGCAAGATGCCATCCACCATCATGACGATAGTCATCAGAATGATAGCTTTATCGATCCCGTTCATCCCGCCGCTGAAAATTTCAAATCCCTTTGAGGACTTTGCGCGAAACATGCGAACGGCCGCAAAAATAATGAGGACCCGGAGCATCGGGAAATGGAGCGGGCCCAGCAGCAGCACCTGATCGGTCGGAATCAGGATGCCGGCGACGAGGAACGGAGCGATCACCTTTCTTCGCGGCAGGACACAGATCATTCCTCCCGCGACGAGCACAATCAGCAGAGCAACTGGGCTGACGATGGACTGGGATACTCCGCCCCCGAATTGCATGTTTTGATACGCTTGCGGATCCACAGGCTATCTCCCCCAACTCTTGCGACCATGATCGGCACCGATGCAGACCGCGCCAGGGCGCGCCCTATCTCCACATACTTTCGCAGTCATCTTCGCCGAGCCAGAAATCAACGACATCGTGCACTTCTGAGTCGTCATACTGCGTACACCTTCATTTGCGGGAGCCATGGGGCTCGCCGGGCCGCCGCCATGCGATAGTGTTCGACTCGCTCCAGTATCCAACCAAGTGTGGACTCTGCCAAGGCTTTTGTGCCTTGAAGCTCAACTACCCGAAGCCCACGACGAGCTCTGCGGAGTTCTCTTTCCATCAGGGGTTTCAGCGGAGCGAGTTGGGGGTTGCTCTCGATCACCCTGAGTATGCCCTCCCGAATTCGCACATTGTTTTCGCACATGATCCTTGGCGTCGCTTCATGTCCCAGCGTGCGCTCCCCCTTCTCTTGACGGGTTGCGAGAGGCTCCCGAATAAAAGCCCACGGACCTTCGAGCGACAAGCGGAGCGCCAACTGGAGATCTTCCATGAGCCGAAACGACTCGTCAAAGCCGCCGATCCGAACCAGTACCTCCCGGCGGACAGCCACCGCCTGATTAAAAAGAAAGAACCGAGTGGCCACAACTTCCGGCACGTTCAGCCAGACTCCCTCTTCGATGGGAAAATTAACCGGCGCCCGTTCGAACGAACGGACCACGCGATGCGGGAGTTGCACAATGCAGTTGCACACGCAGCACACTACGGATTGCCCAGCTCTCTGCAGCAGCGAAACCTGGCGTTCGATCTTTGTCGAGTGCCACGCGTCGTCCGAATCCTGAAACGCCACGATTTCACCTTTTGCCATGGCGATGCCGCGGTTTCGTGCCGCAGCCGGCCCACCATTTTTTTGGGCAACCCAGCGAATTCTGTTTCCGTAAGAATCAAGCTTCGACCGGGTCTCATCCGTAGATCCGTCATCGACAACGATAATTTCGATATCCCGGTAAGTCTGCTGAAAGAGATTCTCAATCGTGGCGCCAATCAGCCTGGCACGATTGTAAGTCGGAATGATTACGCTGACTAAAGGCTGTTCCTTCATATCCCCTGATTCCTGTTCATCCATTTCACCTGGCCACCAACATCGCTGCCACGGTGATGGCGGCGAGCACTGCGAAGCTGCCAAGCTCTCCTTTCAGCGCCGATGCGCAACGATGCCGAAGGCCAACCAGGATCACTGCGTAGTGAGCGAGTGGAGCGCAGGTCAACACCCAAAGGGCCTCGCGAAATCCAAAATGGCCAAAGGCTACGGTCAGTCCCACAGCAAGGAACACGAGCTTTGAAAGATTCCCGATGGCAGCGTACCGCGACGTCCCCAGAGCGAACAGCATCGTCACCGATAACGATATAAACAACTCCAAAGCTCCCCGGACGCCGAGCAGTTGAAGCATCCAGCCGGCCGATGCATACTTCGTGCCCAGAAGCAGGTGCACCAGCAACTTGCTCCCAAGGACAAATCCGATCACTAGACACGAACTGAGGCCCAGCACCAGATACCGGGCTTTGCGGAGATGCCTCATCGCATTTTCGCGATGCTCGCGCAGCGAGTCAGAAATCATGGGGAAGAAAACCTGCGCAATCACTTGCTGCAGGCCTTTGGCTGCAGCCGACGAAATGGACAGCGCCAGCGAAAAACAACCCAACTCCACCAGCGTGACAAACTTTCCCACGACCAGGCGCTCGGCTTCGCCGCTCAGGAAGTATGTCGCCGTTGAAAAGAAGATGCCCGCACCAAAGGCGAAAATGTCCTTGGCGGCGGCGGAATCCCATTTCAATGAGACCGGGTGCTCTGAAATCCAGTGCGTGACGACGGTGTATGCCAGCGAGGCGGCCACCCTGCCCACCACCAGGGCCCATGCGGTCGGAGAAAACAGCGCCCAGACGAGCGACACTAAAAATCCAAATAAATCAGTGCCGGTGTTGACCAGGGTTAGCTCCCTGATCTTCACTCGCCGGGTTAAGGTCCACATCGAACCGCTGGACACTCCCCTGATCAGCACCGAGAAGGAGCCAACGATAGCCAGAGCGAGCACGGCTGGCTGATGATAGAAGTACGCAAACGGATAAGCCAGTGCGGCCGCTACTGTCCAGATGATCACGCCGCGGCCGGCCTGGATCAGAAAAGCAGTGTTGATGAAGGCCGGATCGTCGCCTCGCTTGTGCTGCACCACATCCATCCCGATGCCCAGGTCGGAAAGCATTTCCAAACCAGACAGGAAGACGTTCACCAGCGCGACCAGCCCAAACGCCTGGGGTGCAACCATTCGCGCCAGGGTTACGGTAGAGGCGAGACGAAACAACTGGCCCGCGCTGTAGCCCACCATGGTCCAAGTGCCGCCGCGGAAAGCGGTCACTACCCGGCGGGAGGCGGACAGCCCGCGAAATCCTGGAACCCGCCCGGCTACCCGAATTGCTGCCCGCTCGACCCTCGAGGGTTCGACATGGACAGGAACAGGAACCTGGACAGGCTCTATTTCGTTTGCAGAAAGCTCAGGCACTCTTTAAGACTCCTTATGTCGAGACGTTGCGGCTCGGGGGTGTTTTGCCATTGGCGCGTTTCGAATGAGCAAGGTATTAGGCGAACACAAACTTACGCCGTGGTGTTTCATCGCTTCGATCGCATCCCCGCCGGAGTAGCTGAGCTTTAGCCACAGAAGTCTGATGGCTACTTAATCGCATTTGCTAAGAAGCGACGGCAAGGGCGGGTCGGCTCTTTCGGCGGAATACCGCTGTGTAACAACTTCCGCGATAGGCTGACCTCTCCAACGGAGCAAGCGCGAAGTTAAGAGCCCGCGCCAAAGGAACCGCCAAGAGCTTGCCCGCAAGTACTCGCACCTTGTCCAGCGTCTTCTTTGGTGCGCCCTTGGTGCTTTCTACTTTGTTGGCTCGCCTCACGATTCCAGGCATGATGCCCGCTGACATCAGCATGTTGACCAGGGAGGCTTCCCAACTCCACTTGCCGAAAGCAAGAGATTCCGGATCAGAAGAAGACGCGAAAGCCAGCTCCAAGCCTTCTTGGCCCAAACGCTCCACAAGCGCGGGAAGTGGGATCAGCGACAGATGCCGAGGAGCATCGAGGTTCACCCAAAAACGGCGAAACATCCTGAACTGAAGCGAATCAGGGTTGGGAGTGCAAACGACCAAGACTCCCGAGGGTGACAGATGCTGCGCGACCACCCGCAGCACCCCCTGGAAATCGCCCAGGTGCTCGATGGAATGCCAAAGGGCGATCGCATCGTAGGCACCCAGGGAGCTCTCAACCGATTCGATGGACGATGTACAAATGGCTTTTATTTCGGCCTGCTCCCTCATATAGCGGCACGGGAACTCGTCCATTTCTATGACCTCGACCTCAAATCCGTTTTGTCTGGCCAAATAGCCGAAGGCGCCGTAGCCACCGCCCACCTCCAAGAGTTTGCCAGCGCTCACAAATCGTTGGATGAAGGAGAGGCGCGGCCTCATCGCCTCCGCCTGCTCTTTAAGTTCGCCGAGTGAATTCGGAAGAGTATCTCGGGAGTAGCCAGTCGTGTAATAGGCTCCGAGATCTTCTGGGATAGGGAATATATGAACCAGGCGACAAGCCGGGCAGGAGTAATAGTCGAACTGTTTCCGTGACACCTGTTGATTTAGATCCCTTGCCTTCAGCAGCAGTTCGCAACACTGTCCACAATTCGGGCAGATCACGTCCCGACCGAGACTCTTATCGGAACCTGAGATTGTATCTGATGCTGAGTTCATATCCACTCTTGTTCATCTCCGCTCGAACAGATTCGCCCGACTAAGTTCCGAGCGTCACAACTTTTGACACAGGCTCGCTGCCCTGTTTCGTCACGAAGCCCAACTTCGCGTAATACATTCTCCGCTGCACGCCACGACCGATGCGGAGCGCTTCGCGGGCCATTCCAGCGAAGGAGTATTTCGGCATCACGACCGGCCCCTGCGGTTCCAGCCACGCATATATCGTGGGATGATTAGGGCGTATCGTCTGCAGCAGTTTGTCCCACAGTTCCGGATTCATGGAGTCGTGCACGTGCAGGACGCTCACGTCTGCCACCTTAGTAGGATCATAATTCGCGGGCAGAAAACTGCACACCGGAAAGTTGCTGGAATCGTGCAGGGCTTGCCAGTTCATCCCGAGGCGAATCACGGTCAATCCCAGGACGACCTGATCCATTGCGTGAACCTGGAGGTGTGTGTTGGCCACGCGCCGGTCCAGGAACAATCGCAGGTCGGAAAGAAACTTATTGCCGAACCCGGTGCTGCGACGGTACACATAGAGGCCAGCGTTCCAGTAAAACCGAATGCGATGGCCGTCGCCGGTTTCCAGCCAGGGCAGTTCATCCGCCTTCTTTCCGATGAGCGCCGCTGCCCGCTGCCAGAACGGATCGTTTGGGTCGGACTCCCCGGTTGAGCCAACCATGCCCGTGTCCGTGGCGCTGGCCATAAAGTCGACTCCAGCCGGGAGTTCAAGCCGGTTGGGCTCACGCATGAAGATGATGTCGCTATCGACCCACGCGATGGCTTCGGTGGTCACTTCGCGCTCGACGGCCGCGATCGCCTCGGCTTTGTTGGTGTAGTGGTGCCACGCGTACGGGTTGTTGGGATGGAGCGGCAAGTGCCGGATGCCGAGCCTCGACATCTGTTTTCGCGTCTCGCGCGAGAGGGGAGGCGACAGGCGCGGGGTCACGGCCACGACTTCCATATTGGCGAAGCGGCCGCCGAATCGCCGAAGGCTGTCGACCATTCGTATGGTGAGCGGCTCAAGGACTCCCGACTCAACGCATGCCACGACGGTCATCGAAACCGGTTTTTTAGGATTGTTATTCTCGCCCATCCAAAGGACCTCCTCTTCAGGTCGATGCGTGAACATGAAATGTGTTGTTGCGGAAATGCGATCAGGAATCGGGAGGCAACAGATGGGACGCCTGGGCCAGCGTGCCTTGGTCAGCGTGCCTTGGTCAGCGTGCCAAGATTGCGGGGGAAGGTTGTGGTCCCCACTTCGCCGGGGAAGCGGGGACCGCGATAATCTGAATACTATCCGAACCGGGCTTGTTTCGACTGGGGAAACATGCCTCGGATCCTACTGCACGACGGCAGCTAGGTTTGTCGGTGGATTTGGCTGACTCCCAGAACCGGCAGCGTATTGATACGCTCCAGCGTCCCAGGTCGATCCACGCTGCGGGCTGGGGAAGATGAACGGAGCCGGGATCACTCCGGCGTTCATGGTCACGCCTCCGCTGGTGCCATTACAGAGAGATGAATCGTAGCTGTAGGTCGAGCATTTAGTGCTGCTATTCGCTCCAGCATGGTAGGTCGCTCCGCTGCTGGAGGTCGGCTGGTAGTCGTTGCTGGCGGTATAGCCCTGGCTGTTGGCAGTCGATTCGTTCTGCCAGATTTCGTTGCCATCGTCCGTGCAGGTGCCAGTCCTGCAGATGCTGGAAACCGACTGCGACGGGTAGTTGATGAAGTGATTGTTGCTGAAATGCGTCGTATCGATTGATTCTGTCCCTATCTGACACCCACCGTTCGAATTGCCTTGTACATTCTGCTGGTAGTCGAAGGTGTTGTTGTAGATATAGATGGTGATTGCCGCTCCGCCATTGCTGTGCGGGCCGAAGCAGTTGGCCCCATTCGCTATGTCGTAAAACACGTTGTTGAAGGCATAGACCTTTCCGCCGCTGTTGGGGATCAGGTCAAAGGTCACACCTTCATCTAAATGCCGGGTGACGTTGTTGTAGAAATATACGGGCCCGTGGGACTGTTGGCCACCCACGCCAGAAGTCATCTCGATCACGTTGCCATGACCACCTGCCGGATTATAGAGATATTCGAAAAGGTTATCGTGAAAGATGTGCGCTCCGGTGGTCGTGTTGCCAGAGCCATCGACGCAGAAGTTTCCGACGTAGCGGATGATGCTGAATTCCACGTCCGTACATGCCGCCATTCCGCCCATTGCCCCGGTAAATGCGAGAGCCGCTCCGCTGGAATCCGAACCGTCGAAAACGGAGTGATCCGCCTTAACGAAGCCCGAACACCCAGCACCGTTGCAGTTGATCAGATGAGAGCCATTGGCAGCACCACCAGTCACGACTGTGAACCCATGAAAGTAGTCGTAAGAAAAATCAACAGGAGAGGCGAGCACGTCGACTATCCCGCCTGTTCCGGCTGTCGTGGTGCAGTAACCCGTGAATTCAAGGTTATCCACCTGCACGTAACCAGACCTGATGAACCAGGCGTTGCCGTCATCGTTATAGGTGCAACTCGACACGAAGTTAGTATTAAGAGGGTTATCGAGATTCATCACCGGGCGCACCCAGGATGCCCCGGCAAACCAGCTTTGATCCACGCCGATGTAAATGCAGGATGTGGTAACGACCGCTCCGGCGGAGGGATCGAAGTTACAGTTCGAGGCCGATCCTGCCCAGTTCCAACCCCATGAGCCGTTGCCGTTGTAAGGACTGAGGGCGCTGTTGCCAAAGTGCCAGGTGTCACCGCCGCGAAAAATGAACTTGTCCCCCGGCTGCGGGTTGGCGCTGGCGCAGGTTGCATTGCAATTTGGCATGCCCGGCGCGTGCAGCCAGGGAGTGGTGTTGGTTGTTCCATTATTAGAGTCGTTGCCGTTGGCAGCGATGTAATACGTTGCGGCAGAAGCGTTTCCTGTGACTAGAACACCGACAATAAATGCGGCGAGCGCTAGGGGGGATAAGCGTCTCATTTTTACTCCCATGGTCTGGTACGATTCGAAGCCAGCTCGAAAGCTGACCTCGACTACCATGGTATTCAGCCCTCACCGGGAGGCCAAGTGTCGTTAGTGCATGACCAGAATCGCTGCGCGGGCAATCCATTGGCAGAACTTTCGGTCGATGATATTGCCGTTGCGCCAAAGGGCGGCGAGCCAGGCTCTTCCATAGGTTCAAACCTAATATCCACAGGGATTTAGCCGCACTTGAGCGAGTGTTGCGGCTATCGGGTCGGCCGCCGGACTTAGCATCTCTAGATCGCTACTACTTGCCTTCCCAAAAAGGGAAGCGGTCATGGTCTTATTGAACCACGTCTATTGAACCAACGCTTTGAGGCCGGTGGGGGGAGCGGGCAGCCCGCTCGAAGTGGCAAATTCGTAAGCACCTGCATCCCAAGCTCCGCTGCCCGGGCGAGAGACCGGCGGGGTAGCAGGAGAAACCGCCAAGAACCCGCCGCTTCCTGCCTGTTCGGTGGAACCGTCACTGGTTCCGTTGCAGAACGCCAAATCGTAGGAAAAAGCACTACAACTTCCGGCCAGGTTCGTTCCCGCTCCGACGGTCGCGCCAGTTCCCGTGGTAGGCGCATAGGCGTTGGACGCGGTGTAGCCTTGGGCATTCGCGGCTGATTCTGACTGAAAGATTTCGCTCCCGTTGTCCGCGATGGTGATGTCGGACGGGGAGGCGCCTTCAAACGCATAAACACTCGATAATGACGAGTAGTTGACGAAGTGGTTGTTCTGGAAATAAAGGAAATTGCCGGTATTCGGCGTGCTCGTGTTCGTGCCCGTGCCAATGCTGACCTGACAGCCGCCGTTGTTGTTTCCCTGCACGTCGGCTTGAGAATCGAAAGTGTTGTTATAGATATAGGCCTTGATGGCTGCTGTGCCCTGTTGCGGCAAGCCGATGAGCATGCAGTTGAGCTCGTTGGCGTTGTCGTAGACAACGTTGTTGAAGTAATACAGGGAGCCCCCTGGATAGGGTTCCAGAAAGATCATGATGCCTTCGTCCGTGTGCCGGTACACATTGTTATAAAAATACTGATTTGGAGCGGAAGACGGCGCTTGACCATTGGATTCGATAATGTTGCCGTGCGTCGAGGCGGTGGGCTCGTACATGTATTCGAAAAGATTGTCGTGAACGCTATTGAGAAGGCCGGTTCCGGCGATCATTCCGTTGGAAACATGACGGAAGACGTTGAACCCGACCTCCGTGCCGATTCCCAGAGCAAAGCCGGAGGCATGATATGGAGTGGTCCCCAGCGAGGAATCCGATCCGTCGAAAACGTTGTGATCGATCAGGACGAAGCCGGCTCCGCCCATCCAACCTACCTGGCGGAACTCATCGTTATTCGAAGTTGAGCCGTAGGTCCACCCGTGGAAGTACGAATTCCCGACCTCGACTTGATTTCCACCGACCGTAATCCAACTCGCGTTAGGAGATGCGGTCCAGCATTCCCCCTGCACATCAAATTTGTCGAAGACGGTATAACTGGCTCGAAGATATATACCGTTGAATCCGTTGTTGTTAAACGTGCAAGTGGATGGACGGCTGGTGGTCGGCGGATTGTCCATGGTGAGGATAGGACGCGCCCAAGATCCACCGGAGTACCAGGTCTGATCCACGCCGATGTAGATGCACGAGGTCTTGATGACCGACCCAGCCGAAGCATTCAGATTGCAGCTCGCAGAAGAACCTGCCCAGGTCCAATTCCAAGTGCCGCCGGTGTAAGGAGACGCGGCGCTGTTGGCGAAATGCCAGGTGTCGCCGCCCCGGAAAATGAACAGATCGCCAGCTTGCGGTGTAGTGCTCGCGCAGGTTACGGTGCAATTCGGCATGCCGGGAGCGTGCAGCCAGGGAGTCGTTTTGGACGTCCCATTATTGGAATCACTGCCATTCGCGGCGATGTAATAGGTGTTAGCAAAAGCGTGCGGGCTGATCACAATTCCGAGGACAAGTAAGAATAAGGCTCGGGGGAAGAAGCGGCTCATTTGGGGTCCCTGCATCCAAACTGAGGCCGGCGCGACGGCTGACCCCTGCAGACATCCTATTGATCGCCTTCCCCGCCGCCAACTCTCTTAAGTACATGAGCACCCCTGTTACCTGACAATGTACTTCGCGTTACCAGACCATGGGCTTCGCACGCTGGAACATTTCCCCAGAGCCCTAAACGTAGTGTCAGCAAAAGACTTAGCGATATCGCGAGCGTTTAGTGCCTCGCCGCACCGCCTTCTTACTTACCGACTAGTTCCTGGCCAGAGCGGCGATGGCCGCTGTTTTCTGCGAATACATGCCGATCGTATCGCGATAGACCTCAAGTAGCTTGGCACCAGCAGCAGTCCAAGTAAGGCTGTTCCTCAGATCAAGACCAGCTTCGCGCAGTCTCTGCAGAAGAATCCTGTCCTCATGCAACAGCGTGATGTGTTGCGTCAGCGCATCCACATCCCCCACTCGGTGTACGAGTGAACACTCCATGTGCTTGCAGATTTCGGTGCAAGCGTCTGAGACGACGGCAACACATCCGCTGCCCATGGCTTCCAGGCATACGAGGGCGAAGCCCTCTTCGATGCTGGGAAGGACCAGGACATCGTGCTGGCGCATGAGTTCGGGCACATCGTTCCGGTGGCCTAAGACCCGAACGCTTGGGTGCGAAAGCATAGGGGCGAGTTTCCTGGCATAGTCGGGGAGGAACTCTCCCGCGATGGTGAAGGTCCCGTCCCGATGGGCAGGGGATTTGAGCCAAGCCTCCAGGGCATAGTGAACCCCTTTCCTAACGGCGCAGAATCCGACGAATAACATCCTGAGCCCAGCGCGGTTCGGTTGGTAGTTCGGAGCAGGATAATAAGTCTTCTCGTCAAAACCATAGAAGTGTCTTGCCAATCGCTCCCGCGTGAATCCTCTGTCCAGGAAGGTCCGCACTACGAACTCCGAGGGACACAGGAGACGGTCGGCAAGACGAAACTCTTCTTCTTCGACGCGAAGAACATCGTCGTTCCAGGCGCTCTCGTTGCCTGCTGGAAGCTGAACTCCCAGGCGTTCGCACTCTTTCTGCACCACCTCGTAGGCGTAACGGGTGTGTGAGTTGCACCGCTCAAGCACGGTGGGGATCCCCACTTTTGCGGCAGCCTTCAGCGTCCGGAGTGCCCCAGACGGCCAGGTATGAATAATGTCAATCTGGCCCGCCAGCTTCTCGGTCCTGCGAGCCACAATGTTGTCGTGGAGAGCATGCGCACGGCCGTTGCCCAGAACCTTAAACGGGATCCTCATTTTTCCGCGCGCCAGGGTGGGACGCAACGAGACTTCTGAGGGCACGGGACGACAAGTCGAAGCGGGGACCAAGAGCACGTCGGCCCCGGCTGCTGCAAGACCGTTGACTTGCTGCCAAGCTGTATAGCAAATGCGCGCCCCGCCGAGCTTATTCGGAAAGCTGTAAAGCACCCGAATACGATCCGTCTTAAGACTCATATGAGCAGTTCTGTGGAATCCCTGGCTGCGGTTTTTCGGTAGTGGTGGAGCTTGAGGAGAAGATTCGTTTCAGGGCATGCCTTCAGGCATGCCACACCGTTGCAACTTTCACACCAGGTTTTCGCCGCTGTCGAGCCCAGCCTCAGCGGCTAAAGCCTTGATCATTTGTTAGCTGGAGGTCTTGATCCCCATCTCCGTCAGCACGCTGCCCACCGTCAAAATCCGGCTGCCGCTCTTTGCCGCACAAGACACGGCGAACTCCAACAGCGCTGGCGTACAGCCGTATTCCGAAGGACTCGGCCGCACGTCGTGAGTATAGAAAATGAGCCAGGTCTTCTGTTTCTGGTTTTGCAGGATCAAGTCTTCGACGTGCTCGGACTGTTCGATGTCGCCGTAGAGCCGGTTCGCTTTCAGCAAATTCAGATCGATCTCAGGCCCGTTGAACCCCGGAATAACGCTTCTGGAACTGCTCATCGCCGGCCCCAGGGTTTTCTTGCTGCGCAGCGTGACGTGACCGTAGGGATAGGCGAAATTCGTAGAATTGTGCCCCGTGACCTGCTCCACCGCCTTCATGCCCTCCTGCACGTCGCTCCGGAAGGCAGCCAGAGACACGGAGCGGCAGGAACTGTGGTGAAACGTCTGGGAGCCCAACTCATGGCCATTCTCCAGCAAGGGACCAAGATCATCCGCTACAAACAACTCGCCGAGCTCATTCGTCACGTTCATCAGCCCAACGGTTGCGTAATACGTACCCCGTGCTCCGTGCGCCTCCAGGATGGCTCCGCCCGTCGAATAAGCGGTCCGGGGAAAATCATCGAAGGTAAACGATACGATTGGGCCGCGATCCCCTAAGAGTGCCGTACGACGGTAAAGCGCACACAAAAGGTTGCGGCGAACACTGCCCAGTTTGGATCTGAAACTCATGTTTCCTTGGTTGACGGCGACTGGGCCGTCCGAATTACAAGATTCGAGGGGAAACTCAACCGGCGTCAGACACGGACGCCCCTCTAGAGATCGTTGCGCTTGAATCCGCAGACGGCTCGCTTTCGCGAAACTCCTGCACGATCGTCTGTACGATTCGCCCCGCGGCCTGGCCGTCCCACTTTTCGGGCACACGGCCTTGCTTCTTTCCGCTTAACTGATCCTTCACGGCTCTGCGGATGTTCTCGCTGTTGGTGCCGGCAATCACGTTGGTTCCGCAAGTTACTGTCACTGGCCGCTCGGTGTTCTCGCGAACCGTGACGCAGGGCACCTTGAGACAGGTCGTCTCCTCCTGGATACCGCCGGAATCGGTGACCACCAGCGCAGCATGTTTCATGAGACACAGGAAGTCGAAATAGCCGAGAGGATCGAGCAGACGAATTCCCGTTTCGTTTCCCGACTGCTCGTTTCCCGCCTGAAAGAAGCGCTCCAGACCGAACTCCGCGATTCGCTTGCGCGTGCGGGGATGGGCGGAAAACAGAATCGGACACGAACCCGCCAGTTCGTCCAGCCCTTCCAGAATGCTCAGGAACGTCTCCCGATCGTCCACGTTCGAGGGCCGGTGCAGGGTCAGAAGAGCATAGCGCTTGACCGATCCGTTCGAGGCGCCACGTAGGCCAAACTGATCGAGGATGGCTGATTTTCCAGCTTTCTCCTCCGAAGCCCGCAGCGAATCAATCATGGTGTTGCCCACAAAGTGAATCTTTTCCGGCTTAATCCCTTCACGGCACAGGTTCTCCTTGCCGCTTTCCTCGGTCACAAAGAGCAGGTCGGACAAATGATCGGTGATGACGCGATTAATCTCTTCCGGCATTGCCCGGTCAAAAGAGCGCAGGCCCGCTTCCACATGCGCGATCAGGGGACGCTTTCCGCTGGAGTCCAGCACGATCTTGGAGGTCACCAGAGCGCAGGCCACAGTGGAGTTCACGTCCCCGAAAACCATGACGAGGTCAGGCTTTTTCTCGAGGATGACCGCCTCGAAGCGGCGCATGATCTCGGCCGTCTGCGCGGCGTGCGAACCGGAGCCGACTTCGAGGTGCACATCCGGTTTGGGCAACCCGAGATCCGAGAAAAATGAGCCCGACATGGCTTCGTCGTAATGCTGCCCGGTATGCACGAGAACCAGCTGGATCTGTTCCGCGGAGTCGGTCTGCGACACGCCCGGCAATGCCGCGACACTGGCATTGTGATCGTGGATCGCAAAGACCACCGGGGCGGCCTTCATGAAGTTTGGCCGGGCTCCCACCACTATCATGATCTTCATGGTTAACGCTTCCCGGAAAACGTGTTGTGTGCGACTGCCATCGAGTAGTTTTCACCGCCGGCAGGAACCGGCTGACCGGTTCTGGCCGCGAAGGCATACAGCAACCAGCCCAACTCATACGGGCGGCACTCAAACAATACTTTGAGATCCTTTTTCGCTTCGTAGGACTTGGACGTGCTCCCTAGATTCGCATTCAAAACCGCCTTCAGATATGTCTTGAGCTGGGAAGTGGGCCGGTACTGGCATCGCCAGATCACCTGCGCCGCATCATCCTCCATATCGAAACCGAGCTCATTCGCCGAGTTGATCCACTTCAAGCCGCGATAGATCCACGGAGTGAAGTCGCATTGCGCCGCTTCACCCAGGGCGAACAGAGTCATCGGGCCCATGGCGTGCTGGTGAACGGAAAACACCGGATACCCTTCCAGCACTCCACCGCCCAGGGAATCATAATGCCACCACCATTGTCCCAACGACCCCTGGGCCGCGCACAGTCCACGCCCGCATTGGAGAGCCATCTGCAGTGCGCTCTCTTCCTGATAAGCCTGCGAGAATCGGGTCATTGCGTAGATGGGATATACCTGATCGGCAAAGCTGCCAATTCGGCCTCGGGTCATGCCGATGACACTTCCGCCGCGCGCCAGGTGGCCAAAGAACCCCTGTTCGCCGCGATTCTGCTTGAGCATGGCCAGCGTCTGAAATGCTACGCTTCTCAATCCGGAGCGTTTCTCCGGGCAGACCAGAGCCCAGTTTGACAGCCCCGTGAGAAACCAGGCCAATTCCATGGTGACACCCCGCTTCGCGCTGCGGTAGCGAGCCAGGGCGGTCTCCAGTTCAATGCGGCTTTCGAGTTTGGCCAGGCGCTCTGGCGCCACCACAGCGCACATCCAGAGCAGCACGCCAAGGTCGCCGATATCCTGCACCCAATCGAGATTCGCCAGCAGGGCCTGCAGCACGGTCTTGATTTCGATGGGCGATGTGCCACCTGCCTCTTCGAGGCGGTGCAGACCCATCAGAGTCATCATGGTATAGCGCGGCGAAAGTCCCTCCCGGACCATGCCGTCGTTCGTCTTTTTCAGGCTATAGCAGAACAGCTGTTTCTGCTCGTCAAACATCGGAACCAAGCCACGAACCGCGAGGGCGACGAAGCGCTGAATGATGGTCTGCGCCTCCTCTGATTGCGGCGCCTTTGAGCTTCTGGCGTCTGTCATTTCTGGAATGCTCCTAAAAAGTGGATTCAAAAAAGAGTCGGGGAGTGGGGGCTTATCCAATATGTTGATACAAAATCTGGCCGATCATGGGGAGGATCGCCGGTGAAACATGCCTGAGCACAAACTTTGCCGCTCTTGACTTCCACTGCGAGCTGTAGAGATCAAAGATGTGAGTCGATTTTTCCGCGGCGCCGTATCGCGAATACGTCAGAACGGATTGGCTGGCGCCCCAGCGGTTCTTGAAGGTAATCAGACCCTGTTGACCCGCGTCGCAGCGTCCAAAATCCAGGAATCGCAGGCCCGAGAACTTTGCCTCCTGGATGGCATTCCAGAACAGCAGGTGCATGCAGCCCAGGCGATTAAAATGCGCATCGCTGCAGCCGTACTTGTAAGTCAGGGTGTCCTTGTGGCGGATCGTGATCATCGCCGCGACCGGCTGTCCGTCCTTTGACGCTACCCGGACCTTCAGCGCGTCGCCGAAACATTCCATGAGATTCGCGAACCAGGTTTTCGACTGCGGAGCCAAGCCCTGCCGCTTTCGGGTCAGAGTAAAAAGGCGGTAGAAATCGTCCAGCAACGCTTTTGTAGACCCTTCCCGATACATGAGGCCTTCGCGCTCGGCGCGGCGAATTTTTCGCTGCGTCGAACTCTTATGAAAATTGCTGAAGATCGAATCAATGCTGGGGCAGAGATCAAGCTGATGGAAAGCATAGGTAACTGCCGTCCGCGGGAGCGTAGTGACCAGCTCAAACCTCGACAGCGGACGAAGCTCCAAATAACCCCATCGTTCCTCGGCGACGTTCCGCATCAGGGCAGCCGTTAACCCATCTTGATCTTCGGCCGTGTCCACCAGCGGCTCGCAGTGATCGGAGAATGGAAGTGAAACCAGGCGCCGCCCGGTCAGCCAACTCTCGACCGGGCAAAACACCATCGCGTTTTCCAGTTCCTCGCCGGCAGAAGACGTTGTATAGGCGATCGGCCGGAATCCGTACGTACGGCTCAGGGCCGCAAGCCAGGGCGAGGAATGAAAGACCGACGCCCGCGAATGTTTCGCCAGGAAGGGCTCCCACCGCGAATCCTTAAGCGGTTCGATGCTGGTCGATCTCTTGGCCGGGCGCGACAAATGCCCGAGTTCAGCGCAGCCCGGGCCCACAGCGTAAGACGTCATCAGTTCGGTTTTCTCCTCAGCCGCGAACAGCTTGTCGTTGCCCGATGTCGGATCAATGTCGATCAACGTCTGATCTCTGATCAATGTCCGGCAATAATGTCCGGCAATTCTGCACACGTTCTGTGCAGGGGGCCGAGGGGAGGGCTGCAGGTGTAATGTGATTATGCTTAGCCGACGGTTGAATCCGTCCCTTTCGCAACCTGTAACGGCAGGCGGGCGCGTTTCAGGCCGCCGGAGTCCAACACCGAAAGAATGCTGGCCACGATGCATTGCAGCACCGGGGAGTTACGATCCTTGGGCTCCGCGGGGCGATCCCACCGGACAAGTTTGATCTTAGTCCGGACATCTTCGGCGCTCTCCAACATGGTGAGCCGGCCGGTTTCTGCCAGATAGCGGTCCACCGCCCCAATTTTCCCGCGGAAAATGCTGTACACCGGCACCCCCAGCGCGGCCGCTTCACGGTTCATCGTACCACCGCCGCTCACCACGAGATCGGAGAACCAGATCAGATTTAAACCATCCACAGGCTTGTCCGGAATCAGCATTTGACCGGAAGCGATCAAGTCGCTCCAATCCGCACGCAGTTGCTGGCCCTGGCGGGCATTGCGCGGCAGGGTCACGGCTCGCACTCGAGGAGTGGAAGACAGTAATCGCATGGTTTCTGCGAACAGAATTTCACTCTCCGGATTGTGGTAGTGGGCCTCCGTCGCGGGAGGGCGCAGAGTGACCACCAGTTCATCCCGGGAAATTCCCAGTTCAGTGAGAATCGACGGATCGGGACGAAAACGCGGCACGTAAACGTCTTCCTTGAGACCGGGATACGTCATCACCGTATCGGCCTTCCGGACCATTGCCCCTTCCGGGATCACATCGGGCATCAGGAACCAGTCGGGCTCGAGAAAACCGGTCTTGGTGGAGTGTTCGTAATCGTGCATGGCGATGGTGGGGATGCCCAGAACCTTACAGATCATCAGTTGGGCTCTGGAGCCGTGCGAAACCGAGACATCCGGTCGCATCCGCAGGGCTGTCGGAGCCAATTGCACCGTCCTGACCAGCGTGCCGAACACTTTCATGAACTTGTTTTTGCCGTAGTGTCTGCCAATCACTTGACAAGGCAAGTGAAAGAAATCCAGAAGCTCGCAGACCTGATAGATGTTCCTGGCGGTCAGCACCAGTTCGATGCCTTGCTTTTCGAGTTCTTCGACAATGGGCAGGAAAAATGGCACGTGCGGAGAATTGTCGATATCAATCCACACCCTCTTCCGCTTCCCGTAATTCGGCTGCGCGGAGTTTTTCGGTGTTGTGGTTTTTCCGGCGACGACTGGCTCGAGTTCATGCGTGCTGCTTGTCATGACATCCCTTCCTGAATTGTTTGTCCTGTTTGGACGGGCCGAGTGGGGCAGCGGAACTATGCGGTCAGCGTGGAACGCATCGCTGAGTAGGGGCCCGAAGTGTTTCGCAACAGAATCTGCATGTTCGGACGTGCAGCTGTCGGCTATTCTCCCTGGTCAATATGGTTGTTGGTCGGCAAGGTCTGGCAGCATGGATAGGGCATCGCGGGTTCGGCGATTCTGCGATTCGACCCATCCCCGAGCTGGAACTCGCAGTGGAGACTGATGAGCGCCGCTTTCATGTCTCCCTTGGGCACGACCAACGAAAAAGTGCAGTCGGTTGAGCCTTGGGCGATCGCCACGATGCTCACGTTCTCGCGATCCAGGGCGCTGCAGGCCCGCCCCACAGCTCCGGCGACGCCGCGCATGTGTTGGCCGACGACGGCCATGATCGCAACCGTCGGATCCACAGTGATGTGTTCCGCTTTTTCGTGCGGCAGTTCGTGGGCAAACTCGTGATGCAGCGCCTCCACGGTGCTCTTGGCGAGGGCGGACGGAATTACCAGGCACAGGTCATTTTGCGACGACGATTGCGAAATCAGCAGCACATCGGCGCGAACCGCGGCGGTGGTCCGCAGAGTGCGGCCCAAGACATCCGGTACGCCAACCATTCCCGGACCTCCAATGTTGATCAGAACTACGTCATGGATCGCCGTGACGGCCTTGACTGCTCCCGCGCCCGGTTGGCCCGCCGGCGTAATCCTGGTCCCCGGCCGTTCCGGAGCAAACGTGTTGCGGATCCACAAGGGAATGCCGCATTGCATGACCGCGCGAAGCGTCTTCGGATGAAGCACCTTGGCCCCGAAGTAGGCGAGTTCAGAAGCCTCGCGATAAGAAAGCTCGGGGATGGTGCAGCCGCCGTCCACTATCCGAGGATCGGAAGTTTGCAGGCCGTCGACATCGGTCCAGATGATCACCTCGTCCGCCTGCAGCGCCGCACCGAGGATCGTCGCCGAGTAATCGGAGCCGCCGCGGCCGAGAGTAGTGAGTACTCCGTCTTCTGTAGCGCCAATGAATCCGGTGACCACCGGGACGACATCGTGTTCGAGCAGCGGACGCAGACGGGCTTCGCTGCGCTCACAGGTCTGATCCATCAACGGTTCCGCAGCACCATGGCAGGAGTCCGTAACCACGAGTTCCGTCGCCTCGATGGCTTCGCTCGCCACTCCCCGCTCGGCCAGAGCTGCGGCCACCAGCGGAGCAGAAAGCCGTTCGCCGAGACCCGAAATTGCGTCCCGCGATCGCAGCGTCAGCTCGCGCAGCAGGCTCGTCCCCTGGCAGAAGCGTTGGCCGTCTTCCAGCAATTTCTTCATTTTGCAATCAATGCGATTTCGTTCGGCTACCGAGTGGATGAGAGCCTCAATCGCCCTCTCGTGCTGTTCGCGAATCGCTTCGAAAATCGAGGCAACAGAGGCGTGCAGCCCCGCCTCCGCTTGTGTGGCGGCCTCGACCAGTTGGTTGGTGACTCCACTCATAGCGGAGACGACGACCACGACCTGGCTCTCTCGGGAGGCAGCTCGGATGATCTCGACAACTCGCGCAATGCAGGACGCGTCGCCCACCGACGTTCCGCCAAATTTCATGACGCGCACGGGCTTCTTCCGATTGTGCTGCACCTCGGCTTGAACCGGGGCTTGCACCGGGGCTTGCGCCGAGTGATGCTGCAGGTGGTGTCGGCTCTGCAAGCCAGAGCGGAAAGGGCGATTGTTCATGGGAGCTGTCATGAGCGCGGGAGGCGAATCGTCGAAAGCGCCGGCAATGAGTCTTGCGGCGAATCGTGGAAGTTCAGTTTCCAGGGTTTGCGGACACAGGCGCGAAGCAATTCGGGTTCTTCCCAGGGAACATCGTGATAGGCCGAAGTCAGAAACGGGCTCGCCGGATCCCGCAGCCATTCTTGCGGAAACAGTGCGACCGTGTCGTTCTCCGTCACCTTCGGAGCGGCGCGGAAAGGCTCCCCGGATACGGCCGAGTACAACGCCGCAGGGAGATCGTGCCCAGCCCCGAGCGCCAGGTGTCCAACCTGAGTCGTGCGCGGGTTGATCTCGATCAGATGCGCGTTTCCCGTGTCCGCTTCCAGCATGAAATCAAACCCGTGAATCCCCGAAAGTTTGAGCCGCCGGACCATCTTCTCGGCCGCCGTCGACATCTCGGCGTTTTCGATCAAGCGCAGCACACTCGAAGGCCCCACGGAACTGCGTTTGTTGACCACCTCGAAGTGAAGGCTGGCCAGAACCGCGCCCTTCCAGCAAGCGACTGTGCTGGTGGCCTCGTGACCGGCAACGAGCGCCTGGGCATTCACGACCGACCGGCGGCGAAACAGCGAGCGCCAGACCAAGCTCTTGTCCTGGTCGAGCAGAGCCCGCTTCGCGGCCCGCGCCAACAGCGGAGGAGCTTGCAGAGCGCAAAAGGCGCGTTCCGCTTCTTCAAGCGTATGCGCGACCCGGACGCCCTCGCCGCCCGAAGTGCCGTCCGCCTTGAGAACGGTCGGAAGCCCAACCCGCGCGACCCAGTTTTTCAGGTCGCTGAGGTTCGAGATCACCTCGGTTTTCGGAGCGCGGATGCCCTCTTCCCGGGCCATATTCATAAAAGCGGTTCGCGCATAGACCACGGGGAAACTCTCCGCGGCGCCCAGCGAGCGCTCGATCAGTTCGCAAACCCACGCTCCGCCTGGCCCGCGCCGACGTTCCCGATCGTACAAGTGGTGCAGGTGACAAGTGGCCACGTCATCCCCGGAAACAATCAGATCCGGTGTCGCTGCCGCGATCGCTTCGGCAAACGAATGTAGCGGGGTTAAGCCCTGGTAGGCTTGGACCCGGCGCACAGCGCGCATTTTGCCGAGCGGATGTCCAGCTGGACAGATGGCATCCACCAGACAGCCTGCCCCGGCCAGCGCCATGGCCAGCCGGGCGGTGGGGAACCAGCGTGATGTTGTGACGATCAAAACGGTTGGTTTCACTGCTGTCCGAGCCTCCCGGCCTCGTCACCCGCCGCAAGGGAGGTCATGACCGCTGCCAACCTTTTCCAACTGTTGTTGCGAAATCCGTTCACCCTACCTCCACTCATTCCGCTTCCAGTAGGACTGGAGCGGAGACATGCCAGCATTGCTGTTTGGGGGAGTGAAGAACAGGAACGCGTGAACTGCCAAGCCTGATATTGCTATTTGTCCGAGTTGCGAGACCCAGAAGAGGACGCCGCCGGGCCGTATCGCTGATAGTAATCGCTGTGTGCTGCATCATTCGAACTGTTCACCAGGGCGCCCAGGAGTTTCGACTTTTCCAGCGTCGCCAGCCCGCGCTGCAGCTGTTGCTTCTCCGTCACGCCCGGTCGCGTCACCAGCAGAATTCCGTCCGCCATCCGGGCCCAGACGCTGGTGTCAGCCAGCGGCAGTACTGGAGGAGAATCAATCACGATCCAGTCGAACCATTCCGTCAACTGGTCCATCAGAGGTCCCAGCTTCCCCGATTGCATCAACTCCAGGGGATTTTCCGCGGCATTTCCCGCCGGCAACACCCAAAGCCCCAGGCTGTCCAGACGATAGATGTTCATCGCCGAACCTTCGCCGTGGAACCATTCGCTCAGACCCGCGACTCTGCCCAACCCGAATCGGTCGGCAAGGGTCGGCCGGCGCAGGTCACCCTCCAGAAGCAGCGTCTTTTGCGGCTTTCTGCGAGCCAGCGTGCAAGCCAGATTGGCCGCCACCGTGCTTTTGCCTTCCTGCGGAATCGTGCTGGTAATGAGGATTTTCTTTAACGGACGGGTTTGCCGTATCTGCCGCAAGCGAACCGCCAGAAAGCGGAACTTCTCGGCCCCCAGGCTCTCTTCTTTCTCGATCGACACCAGCCGGCTGTTGGTGGGTACGGCAACCGAGAGACGGGGGCACTGCTGCAGATCAACCGGGAAGAAGGGATCCTGATCGCTACTGGAATTGGAAGGGTCCGGTTCACTCGCGACGACGACTGCCTGATCTTTATCTTTCGCAACGGCTGCCCGCATCTTCTCTTCCGCGGCCTGCAGCAATTCCGTTGCGACGGAAAACGACGAGGCTTCCGTCCCCGAGAGTTCCGATTCCGACCTTTGTAAAGCGTCAAAAATATGGCTCATGTTCGATTAGTTCCCTCTTACCGCGTTCTCAATTCCTCCTCCCGCGACTGTTCATTTCGCAGGAGGGCATACAACTCCAGCAGCGTCCGCGCCGCTTTCTGCACGTTCATGGTCTCGGAGGTCGCAATATCCTCCAGCGGGCGCGTCTCCACATCGAGACGGAAGTCCATCGCGATGGAATCGATGATCGTGGGAGTCACGCTCGGGGCCTGTCTGGAATAGGCCGCAATCAAGGCGTTCTCGCAGATGGTGTTGATCAGTCGGGGAATTCCCCGGCAGTGTCGATAGACGGCACCGATCGTTTCCTGGGGAAACAAATTCGCGGCATCGGGATTGCCCGCCAGCCGCAGCCTGCGCTCGATGTAGCCCTTGGTTTCTTCCAGATCGAGCGGAGCTAGATGGGACCGCAAGGCGATGCGCTGCTTGAGTTGCCGCAATTCGACCGAATCCAGCTTGTTGTCCAGTTCTGGCTGTCCGACCAGAAGAATCTGAAGCAGCTTCTGGTCCGCGGTTTCAAGATTGGTTAAGAGCCGGATTTCTTCCAGAATATCCGTTGACAAATGGTGCGCTTCATCGACCACCAGCACCGTGGTCAGTTGCTTCTGGCCGCGCGCGATCACATACTTGGCCAGCTGCAGCAGCAGTTCGCTCTTATTCTTGCCCGTGGAAGGCAAGCCCAGATCCCCGGCAACATATTGCAGGAATTCAACCGGAGTTAGCTTGCCATTAAATACATAGGCATAAGCGACATCGTTGTTCTTCTTCAGCAGTTGCAGCAGGCAACGCAGCAGCAGAGTCTTGCCCGTGCCAACCTCTCCGGTCAGAACCACGAAACCCTTGTGCCGTCTCACCCCGTAGTACAGAGCCGCCAAAGCTTCGTTGTGCCGCTTGGTCGGACACAGGAACGAAGGGTCCGGGGTAATCTCGAAGGGATTGCGCTTCAAATTGTAGAAGGCTTTGTACATATTGCGATGCCGCTAGCCCCGCAAATAACTGATAGCCGACCCCACCAGAATGGTACCAGAAACCACCACTGCCACGGCCCATCCCAGCCACAACTGCCTTCGCGCCCTGCGCTCGTCTTCGGGACGCGCAATCGCCGGAATTTCCGAGATCACGGCCACCGGCAGCAACTTCTGCAGCGCTTTTTCGTCGTGAATGCGGTCATCCATCATTTCGAACCCGCCGGCAAACACCAGGCCCAGCGCCAACCCGGCCCCTAAGCCTACGCCACAAAGCTTCAGCCGATTCGGGAAGTCAGGTTTATTGGGCAAGCTCGGAGGATCGATGATGCGGAACCGTTCGCCTTGTTGCAACAGTTCCATGCTAGTGGCCATCTTTGACTCGTTCTTCTTCTTCAACAAATCGTCGTAATTCGCCTGCGACTGTTCGTAGCCGCGAGTCAGGTCGGCCAACTGCTGCTCGCGAACCGGTTCCTGATTCAAACGTCCTTGATACTCGTCGATTTTTGCCTTGAGCGATGCGATGGCGTGCTCGCGGTTCGCGATTTCAAGCTGATTGGATCGCAGCTGGCTTTGGATCGGAGCCATCAGCGTCGCCTGCATCGGATCTGTGGTCTGGCTTGCCGGGTTGGCAGCGTCGCCCCCATCGGAGGCGGTCGCCGGTCCCTTCGTCTTCAGGCTGGCGAGGAGTTGATCGCGCATTTTCTCGGTCTTGGCAATCTGATCTTTCAGCTTGCGTACATCGGGGTGGCGATCGGTGTAGCGCGAGCTCAGGTCGGCCAGATTCGCCTTGAGCTTTTCCAGTTCCTGGTCGATCGCCGGCAGCCCCATGCTCGTGCCGTCTGAGCTTTTCGGCGCCCCTTGCAGCGAGTGGTACTGATCCGCCAACGTTTGCAGATAGATATGCTGTTGCCGCGCGCTATTGAGGGCATCTTCCTCGTTCTGCAGTTGGGATTGCAGCCCCTGCAGAATCTGCAGGTTGCTCGCCAGCTGCCCGGGCATCTCTCCCACATGCTGGCCCTTGAACTCACGGATCTTCTGTTCCTGATCGGACAGGGTTTTGCGGGCGGCTTCCAGTTGAGACTCGAGAAACTGGGTGGTGTCTTCCGACTGCTGCTGCCGCACCTCGAGGTTCTCGTTGATGAACAGATTGGTCAGTTCGCGGGTCACCAGCTGCGCCACCTGGGGGTTCCGCGATGAGTAGGACACATTGAACGCGGTGATCTGATTGCGCGCATCCCGCACCAGATCGATGGTGATGTCCTTGCGCATGCGGTCCACCTTCTGGTCGGCCGACGGCTTGGTGTGGCCGCCATCGTAAAGGCTGAATTGATCAATGATGTGCATCAGCCGGGTGCGGCTGAGAATCTGCTGGGTGATGCTCTGCATCCGCTCCTGCAAGTCATCATTCACGTTGGGCGTGACGTAATCTTTCGGCATGGTGGGCTGTTCCACCAGAATCAGCGTGGTGGAAGAGTAGCGCGGCGGCAGGATCCAGCTCGCTCCCCACACCACCGCCCAACCAAGAAACAGGGGGATCAGGAAGTGGAGGTGGCGGCGGCGCACCACGCCCAGGTAATACTGCAGGTTTAAGCCTTCCGATTTCTCTTCGAGTTCTTCAACCATAAATTATCTTCCCAACGGTCGTGAGAATTGATAGGACAGCGAAATAAATTCGCGGTTCGTGTCGGGTGTCGTGGCAATGGCCTCGACGTTGTAGCTCTGGTGGATCCGCATGTATCCGAGCTGCACATTCAGATGCTCGCCGAACAGCCGTTGCACCGCGGCTGTGCCCGAAATCGAGTGTCCATCGCTGCTGCCAGACGCTGCCTGGGACAAGCCATCCAGGACTGTATTCTTGACATACCCAGCCGACAGGGAGGCGGTGAAGGCGCGAGCCACCTGCTGGTGAATGGATGCGTTGACGGCGTTCATCTCGACCGCCCCGATCAGGCCCCCGCCGCTGGCAATACTACGCGAATAACCCGCCGCCAGGCTGGTGAACTGTCCCTGCCAGTTAATGCTGGCGCCGCCAGCCGGCTTCCAGGCTCGCGAACCGGGCTGTGGAACAGTTGCTCCGATGGTGAATTGGGGACCGATATCGGAGTATTGCGGCCCGCCGAACATCGAGATGGAGAACCTTTTCGACGGAGAGAACACGTAGAAAAGGAAAGTGGCGTCCGTCTGGGTCTCGTTCTGTCCCTGCGTCGGAAACGACAACAGCCTCTGATATTGGTAGGTCACTCCGATATAGTGCACCGCCGAAATGCGATATGCGTAGAACGCCGACCCGCTTTGCGATTCGGAATCAAACAGCCCCGGCACCTGGGCCTGATTGGGATAGTGCAAGTTGGTGAAGCTGCCGCCCGCCCCGATCATCGCGTCGGCTGCGAATTGGTAGGTGATGCCCACGGTCCCGGAGTTGCGCAACTGGTCGGCAATGGGCGCGAGCACGGAAAAATTGGCCGCCTGTGCTCCACCCGACACCGCCCCGGCCGATGCCAGATCCGGCTGGTTGAATACATTCGAACTCTTCTGGAATCCGTCCGCCGCGCTGAAGGTTACGTGCGGGCTGAGGCGGTACTGGAAGTCGATCGATACGTTCTGATCCTGCTCATTCCGCGCACTCGTGCGCTGGTAAAACGTAAATCCCGGCGCGTAGTTCAAAGTCCAATGCAGCCGGGTCGTGGTCGTGTCCAGAGCCAGGCTCGGCCACACCGAGTAACTCACATCGCTGACTGGCGTGGACTTGGGTCCGGTCGATCCCAGGACGTTGTCGCTGTATGCGCTGGAGAAAGTCACTCCCCCCCGCAGGAAGTTGGAACGCTCCTGGGACGCCGGCGCCACCGGATACGATTGACCGCTCACGGGAGGGGGCGTCAGCATCGGACTTTCACTGTTCTCGCCATTGTTCGCATTCGTCGGCCTGTTCGTGGGCGTGGAAATCTGGGAACCGCTGGCCGCCGGCGCCGGCACGCTGGTTGAATTGTCCTGCGACCAGGCCGGCACTGTGGGCAGCAGCAGGACCAATCCTAACCAGACTGCGTTGGCAATTCTCATGAGCATGAAACAAAAATCATTACGGGGCGATCCTTACGGAACATGATTACGGAACATGGTTACGGAACAATGATGGTGTCGCCGGGCTGCAGCTTAATGTTCTGCGCCATGTTCTTGCCCTGACTCACTTCCTTGTAGTTGAAAGGAAGGCGTACTTCCCCGCTGGCGCCGTGCCGCAGAACATAAATGGATTTCTTTTTCGCGAAATCCCGGAAGCCCCCCGCCAGCGCAATCGCATCCAGCACCGTCGGGGAATTGGCGATCACATATGATCCGGGCCTGCTCACTTGCCCCAGGATATTGAATTTCTGGCTGTTGACCTGCTGCACTATCACCGTAACTTCCGGCTCGGAGATGTAGCTCTTCAGCCTTTCGGCAATATCTTTTTCCAGCTTCAAGGGAGTAAGCCCGGCGGCCTGGACTTCCCCTACCAGAGGCAGAGAGATTTTCCCATCGGACCGCACCGGAATCGAGCGCGAGATGTCGGGTTCTTTCCAGACATTGATCGCCAGCACGTCATCGTTACCGATCACGAAACTGTCATCATGCGGCTTCTCGACCGCCGTTGCCGCGTCGCCCGCCGGCGCGGTTGGCGTGGCGTTTTGCGCGCTGGTCGAACTGACCAGAACGCCGATCAAAACAACGCCGACCAACAGAACTGCCATCCGTTTCAGCACCCAGCAGCCGCAAGCCTTTGTGGTCATGGCTAATCCTTGGCGCAAACTTTCGGTAATGTTTTCGCGTGACACGATCATCTTGTCTGCCCGTTGCCCTTCGCGTCGTCGTAGCCGGAGAATTCTCCGGCGGGAAGCGCGGAAAGGTAGGACTGCGGTGCGCGCATCTTGTATTGATCGATCTTGTACAGCATGGTGCGGTAACTGACCTTCAGCAAGCGCGCGGCCGCTTTGCGGTTCCAGCCAGTCCTGTGGAGCGCGGCCGCAATGGCATTCCGCTCCGCTTCCCACTTGACGGCCTGGATCAGGGACTTCAGCGATTCCGGCTTTGCTTTAGCCGTGCCTGCCCCGCTCTCTGTCAATGAATTTGCCTCGGCTTTCACAGGAGACGAACTCGGATCGTTGACCCCCGTGACCGCCGGATCCATGCCGCTCTCACTGAAGATCGATTCGTCGCCCGCCACCAGGTAACGTTTCACGAACGCTTTCAATTCGCTTAGGTTTCCCGGCCAGGAATAACGCTGGCATGCGGCCACCATACTCGGGGAAAATCCGCGCTCCGGCAGCCCGTAGTGCCTTGCCAGATTATGCATGAAATAGTGCAGCAAAGTGGCAATTTCGTCTTTCCGCTGGCGCAAAGGCGGGACCTGGATGGTAAACGCGCTCAAGCGATGGTACAAATCCTCCCGCAGTCGCTTCGCCGCCAACGCTTGGTCGAGGTTGGCGCCGCTGGTTGCCAGGATCCTCACATTGGCCGGCATCCCCTCAGCACCCGCAGCCATGCGAACCTCGTTGTTTTGCAGAACCTGCAACAAACTGCATTGCACTCCAGCCGGCATTTCCGCGATCTCCTCCAGCAGGATTGTGCCCTTTTCGCCCACCGCAAATTTGCCGAGGCTGGTCTGGCGGGAAGCGGAAACACCGTCGCCGCCGAAAAGTTCGGCTTCGAGTTCAGCTTCCGGCATGGCGGCACAATCCACGCGAAGAAGTTTGAATCCCGAGCGCACCGAGTGTTTGTGAATCAGGCTCGCGACCGTGTACTTCCCCGCTCCGGTCTCGCCCACGATGAGCACCGGGACATCGGTCTTGGCCAGAAGCGCGGCCTGGGCATGGAGCTTCTGCATCATCAGGCTGGCACTCACGAAGCAGGTGTCCTGGCCGAGCTGTTCGATGTTCTTGCTGGCCGTGTCCGCGTGCCCGTTTCCGGAGTGATGCAGCCGCCGGCGGACCACGCTCTCGAGGTGATTCGGGTCGAACGGTTTGAACACAATGTCTTCCCTGTCAAGACCGGTGGCGTGCTTGACCCTGTCAGCATCGTCCACACAACAAAGCAGCACCACCGGAAAATCCGGCTGGGAACACTTCAGCCAGTGCAGAAAGTGCGTGGACTCGCTGTCTTTGAACGGAATGTCCAGCAGCAGAACATGGGAGGTCACGCCGGATTGCATCCGCTCCATCGCTTCCCAGCCGTTCGAAACCGTTTCCAGATGCCAGGCCTGAGATGCTTCCCTGGGCCCGAGCACGCGAAACACGGCTGGTTCCGGGCTCACGACGAGCAAGCGAACCGTGTCGTTAGTGTTTTCTTTCAAGATGGGTAGATCCTTCCCAAAGGGAGGACAACGACTTTAAGAGAGTTTCAAACTGCTTCGACTTCGTAGCCTTCTACGCGCACCGCCAGGGAGCGCTGGATCGCATCGACGGAAATCACGAGGGTGCGGTCTCCGTTCCGTTGCACCAGCACGCCCTCCACACCATTCAACGCCCCGCTGCGGATTCGCACCCGCTGGCCGATCTTCAGGAAAGGATGAGAAGACCAGGGTACTTGCGATTCGACCAGACTGCGGACCGCATCGATCTGCTCGTCCGGAATGGGCGCGCCTTCGCCCCTGGCGCCGACCAGCCCGAACACTCCATCCACTCGCAGAACCTGTAGACGTTCCGACCGGTTCGGCGCAAATTTCGCAAACACGTAACAACTGAACAGCGGCATCTGCACGGACTTCTTGCGGTCGCTCCAGCGACGCACTTCCGTGACCAGAGGCAGAAACGTCGTGACGCCTCTTTCTTCCAGACGCTGGGCCACGATTTTTTCGTGACGGGACTGCGTGTGCAGGCCGTACCAAGCTTCAGTTCCCGCTTCAACCGGCGGTGCCGGTTGTGGCAACTCCCACGACAAGGTGCTAACAGCCATAGCTTCGCCCTCTAAGTCACATTTCTAGAGTGACCCCAAAAAGAAAGAAAGTCCTTAAGACTATTGCTCGCGATCTCAACAAGTGAGATCTCAGGGGGAGAAACTACCTGGGGGGAGACTGCATACCACGGCAACCTATGTCGCCACTATCCTATCGCTCTCTGCATCACGACTCAGAAACAAACCGATTGCCAAGTTCACAGAGGTCATAATCACTACTAATTCTATATAGATTATGGCACATCTATGGTCATGTCAATCTGCTTGTTCTTTGGGCTCTAACCTTCACGGAAACTTTCTGGCGAACCTAAGGGCGGGGGGAGAACAAGAACGCCAATCTGATCGTTGGCTTGCCCTGACTGAAGGACAGCTTACACCGGATTGCAGATCATTGCAAGCGGTATGAAGTAACCCGTACAGGGGCGTTGACGGTTCTGGGGTTCGCTGAGCGGACAAAGTGTCAACGCGTGGCCCTTCCCTTGGAGTCCGAAGGGGACACTCTCAGCAGCATAGTCGAACTGATCCATGCGGTAAGTAATTCATTTTGTGTAAGTTAACTGGACACTGCGTCACAGAAGTACAGTGCGAGAATCCGGGCAAGATGGCGGAGCGTGTCCTCTCAGGTGCCGGTATCAGTTCTTCTTCGCATAGTGCAAATTCTTGCACTTTATGTCCAAGAGTTGCGACATTGCACTAATTGTGGTGCAGTGCATTGCAATACCACAGAGGAGTTTCTTCGCCTTGTATGGCATGGCCTCGCTGGTTCGGGCCACCTGGATTTTCAGACATCGGCGATGTCTAGGGGAGAGTTGAGAGGGTCCAATGTGGCTTATATGGGCTACTTGGTTTCGCGCAAACGCGCTTGCCGCCGGATCCGGAAGATCCCTGTCGCCAGGCAACCAAGGGCCACCAGCGATACGTAGGCAAGAGCAGTCCCACCTTCGGGAACTGCGGAGCACTTGCCGCGGTGCCCCCCTTTTCCTTCGGCGTCGCACCCGTCAGGGTCGTGATGGTGAGGGTCGAGGCCGAATACGAACAAACCGGGTAACGTCTGGCTTAAAACGATGCCACTGCTTGCTTCCCTACCGTTGTTCGCGCTCTGGCCAAGCGCTCCGGGTGCGAAACACAGTAATACGAAGATGAAGATTGCGGACGCTACCGAAAACGAAAATCGGGGCTTTGGGTTCATGAACCTTCTCCTAACTGATGCAGATAGAATGGGGGGAAGGCTGGGGGGAGTGGAGCGCAGTCCAGCACAGTGCCGTCCCGCAGCTACCCGGTTACTTTAGCCTGAAGTCCGGAACTGCGCAAGGCTGATAATTTTTGCGGCCCGTTGCAGCCATTTGCAACTATTGCTCTCGCCGAGGCTTTCAACGAAAGCGGTAGTGGGAGATGGTTTGGCCGATCAGAGAAGGGATATCGCTCATGTGCCCGCGATTCTAGTGTGCGCGTTGCGGCAAGTCAACGATAAGGAAGTGCCGAACGGCCCAGTTTGCCGCCGGACGGCTAAAGATTGGTCGGAGAGAGGATTCGAGCCTCCGACCCACTGCCGCGTGGGATTGCCTCAGTGAAGGTCATCCGAATTCCGTGCTCCGGTCGCAAGATCACCATTGGGCGCGCTTCGATTCTCTGGCCCGGAACCAGACGGAAATCGTATTTTCTGAGCAGAACGTTGAGAATCATGAGGATCTGCAGCATGGCGTAGTTGCCGCCGATACAGCCCCGCGGCCCGGCCCCGAAGGGCAGATGAGCGAAGGGCGTGTGAAGCTTCTCCTTCACTTTAGAGAAGCGTTCCTCGTCGAAACTCTCCGGGTTCTCCCAGTACTGCGGCGAATGGTGCACGCCATAAATGAAGACCACGACTGTCGAACCCCCGGGTATATCCACATCGCCCGCACGGTCGTCTGCGAGAGCCATTCGGTCGACCATCCAAAAAGGCGGGTAGAGGCGCAACGCCTCCAGGATCACTTGAGTCGTAAATTCGAACTTGGAAACGTCTGAGTAAGTGAGAGGCTTTTCGCCCAACACAGAATCGAACTCCTGCCGTACTCTGTCGATGCAATCCGGACGCGTGCTTAGCAGGTAGAGAAGCCACGACAAAGCATTCGACGACGTTTCATGGCCGGCGACCAGCAGTTGCATGCTCTCGCTGAGGATCAAGTCATCGGGCATGCCTTCGCCGTCGCTGTAGCGGGCATCCATCAGGATCTGCAGCAGATCGTGGCCGGGGGCCTCCTTGCGCCGCCGCTGGATGTATTCGAGCAGAACACCGAAGGCGCGGTTTCGCAGGTCCTCGTGTTTGCGCAGTTCACCCGAGACAGCAAACCAGGGATTCAGGTAAGGCTGAATGGTTTGCCGCACCATGAATTCCTGAACGGTCGAGATGGCCAGGCTGATGAGGTCGATATCTTCCTCTTTCAACCGGGCGCCGAACAGCGATCTGCCCACCATCGCGAAGGTAATCTTCATCATGAGGGGGTAGATATCGACAGGGCCCAACTGAGCTTCTCGGTCGAAATCCCGCAGCGACTCGGCAAGGGAGTCCTGCATGATCGTGGACAGAACTTCGAGCTGCTTTCGTTCAAAACCGGACTGGATGAGGCGCCGTTGCGTGCGCCATGCCTCCCCCTCAGTGGTGAGCAGGCCCTTGCCCAGGAAATGGCCCATCCGTTTCTTTTGGATTTCCGACTTGTGGTAGTTCTCCGAGTTCGTCTTCAGCACGTGCTGAATGACGACGGGATTGGTGGTGACTATCGCCTCTTTGACGCCGCCAAAATAGAACCGGAACGTGCCGCCATGGAGTTCGGTGTACTTGGTGAGAACCTGTACCGGATTGTGGGCCATCGCGCGCGAATCCAGGAAGGAGCGGAAGCGGGAGACGGCGGGCGCGGTTTGCGGCAAGGTCACGCCTCGCGATTCTGACGCGTCTGGACAACTGCGAGGAATCCTGCGCGGTCTGACTGAATGGATAGTCTGGTCATCGTTATAAATGTCGGTATAAATTTAGGTACTCGAAAGTTGATCCTCGTTGCCCAATCGCTTCAAGAGTAGCAGATGATGTTTGATCGCCCGGGTCATTGTGGGATGTTGGCGATAGGGAATGCCATATTCTTCGGCGGTCTCCTTCACAATCCGGGTCAGCGGAGCGTAGTGAGTGTGGCACACAAACGGGCACAGATGATGGACGATATGGTGGTTGAGCCCGCCAACCAGCCAACCGACGAGAGGTTTAGTGGTCGCGTAGTCGGCCGTGGTCGCGAAGATGTGATAGATGCCGTTGTCAAACTCGCTGCGGCTCGAGGGAAAGTAAGTGCCGTCGACCGAGTGTGTGGTCTGGAATACGAGGGCTACGCTCAAGCCGATGATCAAATGGGCGAGCACGAAAGACAATCCGACCAGCAGAGGCGATTTCCCCAGCACCACGACCGGCAAAATGACCATATAGGTGAGGTAGAACGCTTTCCCCGCAAAAAGGATGACGTATTCTCGCGCCGGATGCTTCGCCTGTTTCAGATAGTCGTGGGTGGGAAAGAAAAAGCACTCAAAGTCCCTCACGAACACATAGTCAAGAGAAAACACCGCGTAAAGGAGCAGCGCATAAATGTGCTGGAACCGCTGCAGAGGCACCCGGGGTTCGTGGGGCGTAAACCGAAGGATGCCGCGTCCAGTAAGCGCGTCGTCTTCACCGTGCAGATTGATGCAGGAGTGGTGGCCGCGATGATGGAGGATGCGCCACATGTAGGAGCTGATTCCGCAGACATCGAAAACATAGTTCAGGGCTTTGTTTACCGACCGCACCGACGAGATGGCATTGTGGTTGCTGTCGTGGGCGATGTTCAGCAAGAGGAAAGTCTGTGCGACGGCATTTAAAAGGTAGAGGCCGACAAACTTCCATGAATCCGGCCTGAGCGCGTAAAGAGCAATCCAACTGCCAGCGAGCACGGCCAGCCCCACCCCGATCTTGATCCACATGGCGCTGTCGGCTTTAGGAGAAATGTTCCCGGCGGAAAAGAAATCGTCGAGGCGGCGGCGCAAGACTTTCGGGAACGAGGACGCACCCGCCGGGTCGTCAACGGAGTGCCGCAGCGAGGCCTCCGACGGCACAAGATCATCAATCTCCGGCTTCAGACTAATATCCGCCTCGTCTCGGACGTCAATGGCGCAAGAATGCTTATGGGGTGTCAGAGGTTGATGTTAGCTTGAAAACTTGAGCAAGATCAAGGGAATTTCGGGTCACCCGCAGCGGGCATCGGGAGGGTGTTCTCGAATGAACAAGGGTTACGCACCTTCGTAGTTCCCAGCTTCCCAAATCTCTGTTAGCATAGAACGCTCGCAGGTATGAAACAAATATCTTTGAGTCGGGTGATCCGATGCCCGGCGGGCTACGCAGGATTTCCTCATCTCGCTTTCCGGCGGGAGCTGCCCTATTTGGGCTTCGAGGTTACTGTAGCCTCTTTCGACGTTGGCAGACAGCAGCCAGGGCCCGACTTCCCTCGATCCGTGGCGACGTCAGCAAAATCGGCGGACGCGTCGTTGCAGATAGCAACCACCAAATCCGGCGGTTTAGCCTACGAACGGTTAAGCCCGTACTTGTTATCGAAGACGGCCTGCCCCCTGTGCATGGGGAGCAGCGAGACTTTGTTTTCATTTTCTTATACGGAATTTTCTCATTAACACAGGAGGTTAGCGAATGGCGGTGCCACCGCCATGAGTACCGATCCGATCTATGATGGCTTCGATTTTGGACAAGTTGGATAGTCTAGGGGCTCAGCACCCGCACAGGCTTCTCTATTCGTACATCGACGTGAACGGCAATCCGATTGGAGGCTACTCCTACGAGTCGTTTCTCCACCGGACGAAGGTAATCGCCGGACACTTGCGCAAGGAGCATGGTTTCAAGTCCCAGGACCGTCTTCTGCTCGCCTACCCACCGGGGCTGGAAATGATTTGCGCGTTCTTTGGCTGCGTGCGGGCCGGGTTGATCCCCGTGCCCGTATATCCCCCCAGTTCTCGTGGCTTCCAGGGCGCCCTGTACAAAATGGTGCACATCGCAAAAGACTGCCAGGCGGCCGGTGTTCTAACCAGCCAGGACTACCTCGGATCCCTGAGGACAAATCTTGCCCGAAGCGGAGTCTCGGCATCCGCAGTCGACGTCGACTACATTTCCAGTCTTCGTTGGCTTGCCACGGAAGACTTCGTCGATTCAGTTTCAGACGAAACTTTCAACGGCGCTTCGAACATTCTGTTTCTCCAGTACACGTCGGGGTCGACTCGCGATCCTAAGGGCGTGATGGTCACGCACGAAAACATCCTGCATAACTGCCCGCTCGTGATCGACCATGACGCGCCGATCGTCGTATCCTGGCTGCCGCAGTATCACGATATGGGGCTGATTGGCTGCTATCTGTTTCCCGCGCTTACCGGCGGGACGACTTACGGCTTCGCTCCCACCGATTTCATTCAGCGCCCCACCCTGTGGTTCGACGCGATCAAGACTTACGGGGCCAGCGCCTCAGCCGCGCCCAACTTCGCGTATGACTATTGCTTGCGCTCCGGGCGGCTTTCGAAGGAGAGTCTGGAGGGGTGCGACCTTAGCTCGCTCCGGTTGTTGATGGTTGCCGCGGAGCCCGTCAAGCCGGACACTTATACGCGGTTTCTGCAGGCCTTTCAGCCTTACGGACTGAAGTCGGAAAGTTTTTTTGTCGCCTACGGGCTGGCGGAGAATACTCTGGCAGTTTCGCTGCGCGGCCGCAATATTATTTCGGTCAACAAGAACGCGGTCACGCTCGGCAAGGCCCGCATGACCACCGAGGTTTCCGAAATCGGCGCGGCCACTCAGATTGTGAGTTGCGGCACTCCTCTGCCGGGCCTCACCGTAAAGATCGTGGATCCGGAGAGGCACGTCGCTCTGGAGCCGGGCCGAATCGGCGAGATTTGGATCGCTGGAGGAAGTAAGTGCCCAGGTTTCTGGAACAATCCGGAACTGACGCTCCAGCTGTTTCACGCCCGGCTGGTGGACGACAGTCCCTATGACGATGGCTACCTTCGGACCGGCGATATGGGTTTCTTCCACGCGGGCGAACTCTTCGTCTGCGGCCGAATCAAGGACATGATTATTATCCGCGGGCAAAACTATTACCCGCAGGATATCGAGGCAGTGGTGGAGAAGGCGTCCGGCCTGATCCGGGCAAATTGCGTGGCCGCGTTTCAGATTAATGAAGACAGCGAGCCGGCGCTGGCAATTGTCGCTGAGGTGAAAAATCCAAAAGCGCTTCCGGACCCACTCAAGATTACAGCCGCCGTCCGGAATTACCTCAATGTGGAAGTCGCGCTGATTTCTTTCATCGCACCCCGCGCCATCCCGAGAACCAGTTCGGGCAAGATCATGCGCCACAAAGCCAAGTACATGTGGCTGCAAAGTCACTTTACCGTTCTGTCGGAGTTTTCGCGGGAAAAGGACGCTGCATCCTGCACTTGCGATTCCGTGGGCAATTCGCCTTTCGACGTTTTGAAAGCCCGTTACAACCTGACGGGCACCGAATCGTACAACCTCGTCGAAGCCGGGCTGGACTCCATGGATCTGGTGGTGTTCATGCACGAGATCAAGGAACTTTTGAAGAATAAAGACGCCGACATGCTGGCGAGGCAGGTCGATATTGGTCTCATTCAGCGTGTGAGTGTAGCCGAGTTGTTTCGCCTGGCCGAACAGTTGGAGCGTGCTCCCGAAGAAGCACTGGTTCCGTTGCGGCAATACTTGGCGACGTTCCGTGAAGAGCAGCGTGCCGCAGAACAGCGGATGATGAGCAACGACACGAAGCTCGTCTTCGAGCCGCCGGCGCCTGCGTTATTGCCCGAAACGCCAATCCTAGATAATGTCCTGCTCACCGGCGGCACCGGCTTCATTGGACCGTTCCTGATGAAGAGTCTTCTGGAACAAACGCAGGCGAAGATCCACGTTCTGGTGAGGTCTTCCGACGAACATCAAGGCAAGCAAAGACTGCGCGCGGCGATGGAATCGATGGGGTCTTGCCCGGAAGAACTGATGCAGATGTTCGAGACTCGCGTGATTCCCGTTTGCGGAGATCTTGGCCAGAAGGATCTGGCATTAACCCGGGAGGTCTGGGATTTCCTGGCGAATGAAATCGATACGGTGTTCCATAACGGCGCAACCGTAAACTACTTGCTCAACTACGACCGGATGCGTGACGCGAACGTGCTGGGGACCAATGAAGTCTTGAGACTGGCGTTTGAAGCGCGGCCCAAGAGCTTCAACTTGGTCTCGACTACCTTCATATTTGGCTGGGCGGTGAAGAAAGTTCTGTACGAGACCGACTGCAACCAGAATATGGAGCTTCTCGATTTTGGATACAGCCAGTCCAAGTGGGTTTCGGAGCAAGTGGTGATGGACGCGTGCCGCCACGGGCTTACTACGCGGATCTTCCGGCCCGCTCTGGTTAGTCCCTCCATTACCGGCGGAGGCAACAACTTCGACATCGCCGTTCGTCTTGTAGCATTCATGGTGAATCACGGCATTGGAGTCGATGCCCTGAACCAGGTGAGTTTCGTTCCCGCAGACATCACGGCGAACAATATCGTCGCGATTGCTGCAACTCAGGGCACGGAGAACAAGACGTATCACGTAGTGAGAGACGACTACGCGAACATGCTGGATATCACCAACCTGATTACCAAGGCGACCGGCCGGCAATTTGAAATATTTAGTCTTCCCGACTTCGTTCCCGAACTGATCAGGAGATGCAAGAAAGAAGATCTGCTCTTCCCACTGCTGGATTTTCTGGTGAACTCTGTGGACAACATCTCGTCGATGGAATTCAAACGCTACGACAGTTCCTGCTATCAAGCGGCGCGGAATGCTTCGGCATGGGGTAAGCCAGATGCGTCTCTTGAAGATACCGTCGATGGCATCCTGAAATTCATGAACCGAAAGGGAATTATCTCGGCTGCGACTCGCGAGTTCAAGGCCGTGGGCAGCCGGTAAGCGGTTCGGCTGCGCATCGGCGTGGCGGGACGGGGAAAACCGGGGGCAGACGGGACTGGCCCCAATTTCTAAGCAGTAAAATCAGGGGAACGTCCCGTCCGTCCGGATATTTCACAGTAACTTGCCGGCGAGCCAGTAATCGACACTGAACTTTCCCGGGCCGGAGCAGATCAGCCCGATAAAGAAGAGCACGTACAGGACTTCCGGAAGGTAGAGGAAATCGTCGAGCCAGTTAAGAGGCGAAAGTCCTTTTGGAATGGTGGAAACCGCGCTGGTCAGGGTGGCGACAATCATATCGATCAATAGAGTCACGCAGGCCGGGCTCGAAAGAAACCCCAAGGTCAGCAAGGATCCGCAAACGAACTCGACGCCCGACACGAAATAAGCCATCTGGTGGGGAAACGGCACTTTGGCCTGAACGAGCGTTTCGTAAACAAGTTTCGCGCCGTCGGCGAAAAACAATTTGTTCGCCCCGGAGATGGCGAAGAACAGCCCGATCGAAACGCGTACCAGCAGGATGGCATATTGTTCCAAATCACTGCTACCCAGCAGCGCAAACTGGACCAACCGTCTCCAATCCATCTCTCCTGCCCCTCCGACCGAAGATGTGCTCTAACCATACCCCGTATGGTGCAAATTCGGCTTCTCCGCTAGCCGCGACCGAGCGTTAACCGTAAGTGACGTCGGTGCTCTGTCCGACTTCGATAATATAACCGTCAGGATCGCGGATATAGCAGCGTATCTCGCCGTACTTGGGGATCGGTTTTGTGATGAACTCGGCTCCTCGGCTTTTCCATAGTTCATAGCACGCTTGAATATCCGCAACGCGGAAATTCATAAAGCTGTTGATGTGATCCGGGTCGGGGACGCTGAGCGTTACCGTCGGCTTATCCGGGGTCGGCCCGCCTCCAACGTTCAGAATCATCCAGATATTCGCAAGCTGAAGGTACCCAGGCGCGTTGCCGTCACCCAGGCTCAGAATGCGAGCGCCGAAGACCTTTTCGTAGTAGCGAGCCGAGCGCTCGACGTCGGCGACGGTGAGAAAATGCGCGATGCTGATCCCCTCTCGCGGGGGCATCTCATAGCTCTTTTGTTCGACTTGTACCGCGTTCATTGTCGGCTCCAATTCCGATAAACAGTGCTCATCTGCTGGGTCTGGTTCTTCCGTGTCCATACCTGGCGGGCGGCGCACCTTTAGCGATCTTTGCGTGCACCATTCCCACTGAGGGTGCCCCATCCTTGCGTTTTTTGCAAGGGTGGGTGGCGATGCTGCCTACTCCATTCTTGTCACCGTCGGACAACCCCCTTTGCCCAATCGTCTGTGGTTCCCACCCTTCGCAAAGTGCGCGAAGGATGGGGCACCCGCAGATGCGTTAGGTCATGGGTTACTGTTTCCGAAATACCAGCGTCTCTTTTACCTGCTGGCCGGTTTCCAATGTGCCTGTCGTGGTTAGAGTCATCTGCGCTCCGTCGGCGGAAACCACCCACCGATCCCTTTGACTGATCTGATCACCTCGCCGGTAAATCGAATCCACCGTGTGAGCGTCGACGAGTTGGAGGGCCACGGTATCGTTGCTGGAGTTTTTCAGATCGTATTCCTTGCCATCAAAGCGGGCGCTGTAGCTGAAGTCGCCCGAGAGGCGGACCCCTTCGGTTCCATCCGCCTCGATCTTGAGCGCCAAGCCCTGCCGCATCCGAGTCTTGCTCGGATCCTGCGTCCACTCCCCTGCGAATAAGTTATTGGCAATCTTCTTTCCCCCACTGCGCGTCCACACGGTGATCCGATCGGCACGGCCTTTCTGTAGGGTTGTGCTGGTTAACTCATTACCATCGCCGGACAGTTTGTCGCGAACCGTCGCCACTACGGCTCCATCCTTTTTCTGTCTGATCTCGACTTGACGCTTATCGATCTTCCGCAGCTCGATCTGATTAAATGCCGGATTGCCTGGTACGGACGCTTCATGGCCGTTGACCTTCGCCGTAAAATCGATGTGAGTCTCGCCTGAAATCACCACGTGTACTTCGCCGTGCAGAGGTGTGATGGAGAGTTTGTTGGGGGGATTCATGGAAGACTGCCCAGAGATGAGCGTCCAGGAGCCGATGCGGGGGTCTGCGGCACCAAATTGAAGGGCGGTAATCAACCCGAGCAACGCGAGTTTGTGCAATGGTCCTCCGGGAAACCGTGTATCCTTACCACACAATAAAATAATACCAACTCGTCCGGAATGCGAACCCGTCCGTACGGGTTAACGATTTTACGTGACACTATGAATCTCGTGAACGTGCGCCGTTTCTGGCTGGCCGGGATAGTTCTTGCCGCCGTGCTTGCGCTCCTTCCATTTTCCTTTCACGCCGAGCGCCATCTGGAGACTGCAACCCGCATCGAGGGCAGCGAAGCGGGAAAGGTGCCGCAGGAACTGGCCACTCGCTTTCGTTCGCCGTTCGTTGACCGCGTGGTCCTGGTGATTCAGGGACTTCCCCCTGCCGATTCGGAGGAGGGCGAGCAAGCGCTGGCAACCATTGAAGAGCGACTGCAAAAAGAATCAGGCGTGTCCGGAGTGGTTTCGTATCTTGATTTTCGCGATCCGATTTTCCTGGGCAAGGGAGGAGGGACTTTTATTCTGGTGGGACTCACTTCGAACGGGGGTCCCGTGGAAGCGCTCGTCCCTAAGCTTCACGAGCTGGACAACTCGCTTCAAGACCAATTGCGGGGCCGTTATCCGGCGGTGAAGCTCGAACTGACGGGAGAGACGCCGCTTAATTTCGACATTCGGAAAGCCAGCGCCGACGACGTACGACGCGCCGAAAGTCTCGCGATTCCTGCCACACTCGCACTTCTGCTGGTGGCTTTCGGAAGCTTGGTGGCCGCCCTGATTCCAGTGGCCGTTGGTCAGCTTGCCATCGCGACCGCTCTGGCCATCGCAGGATTCCTGGCTATGCATTGGCACTTATCCATTCTGGTTCAGAATTTGGCGACGATGCTTGGGCTAGGCCTGGGAATCGACTATGCGCTCCTCATGGTCAGCCGCTTCCGGGAAGCGATTGCCGCCGAGCAAAACGGACCGAAAGCCTCGGCCATCGCGGCGCGTCAGGCAGGCCGCACTCTGCTGATTTCGGCCTCGACGGTGGCCATCGGATTTCTGACCCTCTTGACCGTTCCCATCACCGAAGTCCGTTCCATCGGTTTATCTGGAGTCCTGGTGGCGGGAATGAGTGTGCTTCTGGCAAATACGCTGGTTCCGGCACTGCTGGCAGCTCTCGGTGCGCGAATTAATGCTGGCCGGTTGCCCTTTATTGCAAGTTGGGATGAGCATCGGGCAGCACGCAAGGAAAACCGCTGGAGGAAATGGGGAAGGGTGATCGTCGCCCATCCCTGGCTTGCCATCCTTCTGGCGGGCGCCCCTTTGGTTCTGCTCGCCTCGCAGGCCGCGCGGCTCGATACCAACGTTCCCCGAGGCGATTGGCTGCCGTCAGCGGCGGAATCGGTGCGCGCGCTTCACACCCTGGAAAAAATGGATCGAGTTGGCATTGTTTACTCGTTACGCGTGATTCTCGAACTTCCAACCGATTCCATTGCACAAACTGACGCGGGCTGGAATGCTCTCGATCGTTTCAGCAAGCGGCTTGCGAGCGACCCTCGTTCCGACCGCGTGATCTCCCTCACCACGGTTGCGGAGAGTGATCGGTCCGGCCTCGGCAACCTCTCGCGTGATACCCATCGGACGTTCCTGAGTCGCGACGAACGGGCGGCGCTGGTTGAAATCTTACCCGCGACTTCCGTTTCCCTGAACGATCAGGTCAACTGGGTGCGGGAATTGAGAAAGGCCGGCGCGGTAGCTCTGACGGGAGTTCCCGGTGCCACGTTGCGCGTTGGAGGCATCCCGGCGCTGACTGCGGATTATCAGACGATTGTGCGGGAACGGTTCGTTTCGGTCATAGCGCTGGTGGTGGGAGGAACGCTGATAGCGCTTCTCGCTGGGTTCCGCTCGCTTTTCGCCGCCGTCAAGGCTATTGCTCTGAACTTGCTCTCGGTTGCGGCCTCGTTCGGGGCGTTGGTTCTAGTGTTTCAGGACGGACACGGAGTTCGCTTTCTCGGAGTTCCTGAGGGAACGGTCAGCATATTTCCCATTGTGCCCATCGTGGCTTTTGCTATCGTCTTCGGGCTGAGCATGGATTACGAAGTGTTTTTGGTCGCGCGAGTCCTCGAGGAGAGAAGGAGAGGGCTGAGTGAAATGGAGGCAATCCCCGAGGGGATGGCTAGAACCGCGGGCCTGATTACGAGCGCCGCCGCGATCATGATTGTGGTATTCGCGGCATTCACCTTCGGCAACTTCCTGGTAATCAAGATGCTTGGATTTACGCTGGCGGTAGCCGTGTTCATTGACGCAACCCTGGTTCGTATCGTGATTGGACCTGCGCTGCTTCGCGTTGCCGGCGATTGGAACTGGTGGCCGGGAGGGCTTACGGCTGCGAGCAGTGCACCCGCGGCCGCCAGCGGCGAATGATGCAAATCGCGGTGCTCATCGGCTCAGCAGAAGTCTGCCGATCAATCGCCAGCCACTTCCTGAGCTTCTTCCGCAAACTGCCCACGTAACTGCATTTCCAGCGCTGCGATTTGTGCGTCAATCTCTTGCGCGGCTTTGCGTTTCTTGATGACCTCTTCGCGGTAGCGGCGCAGGAAATAGTCGATGGTTTCGATGCGAATCTTGATCGACCCCGACGGCTTATTTTCGTCGAGATCCTTGAAGCAGAAGTAGGGCGTTCCCGACTGTTCAATAATGCCTTCGATCACTCCATAGATCGGGGCGTCATGCCCGCATTTGAAACTGGAGATTTCCAGCGCCACCAGGTTGGGATGGCGGGCGGTGAACTTGGCTGCCCAGACTTTGTGGTTGGTGCTGCAGGAATAAGAATTCTTCCAGGCATCGGCGATATCCAGCGGGTGACTGACGACGCCGGCCCTTACTTCATCCCCGAAGAATCTCTCCAGAAGATCCTCGTCCACAGGCAAAGTGTTTTGAGAAAAAATCGGGTACCCCAATTTCTGAAACTCATCCAGGATTTCGTGATTGAGCCCAGGATCGTGATGGTAGGGCCGCCCCAGCATGACAATCCCGATGCGGTCCTCGCGCTCAAGCTGGTCCATGACCTCGCGGGCACGCCGCCGAATGCTGGTTTCATAATCGGCCAGTGCCTTGAATCCGGATTCCACTGCACGATCATTTTCTTCGAGTGACAATCCCAGAATTGGCGTACACGCTTCGAACATCTGATGGGCAAACAATTTCCGGTCAGCGAAGTTCAGGATGGGATCGACGTACTTCACGTTGTGCTCGGCAAAGACGTCGTTTTCTTTTGTAAAGGCGGCCTTGACCGTTGCCGGAGTGGCGGTGACCGTAGGGCAGGCGTTCGCGCCGACGATCTTCACGAGTGGCGAAGTCAGCACGTCATACATCGGGAAGAAGATGGCGTCCAACGGCTTCTTGCGGTGTTTTTCCTGGATGAGATTGTAGACGTGAGAAATCCCGATCTTCGCCGGGAAGCAGGGGTCGATGGCGCCACGGCTCGCGCCGGCGCGGTAGAGATCAGAACTCGTGTAATCGGAGTAGATGATGTTCTCGGGAGCGACGCCGAGGCTTTCGAAGTATGCGCTGAACAAAGGCGCATAGGCATAAATGTTCAGAATCCGCGGGATGCCGATGCGCAGGGTCTTGCGTTTCTCCATCAGTGCACGGCACTCTTTCGCGCCTTTGCTCCAGCCGGCCCAGCCGCGTGTCGGCAGCGGATCGGCAACGCTCTTCACGTTGGTGGGACGGAAGACTTCCTTCGAAGCCATGTCCACAAAATTCGGATAAGCGTCTTTGAGCTGATCGAGACCGGCCTTGATCTCCTTCATCTCGTGGATATCTTCGACCAGTCCCTTCTCGCACGTGGCAATGATCAGGCGTTGCTCGCCGTGCATAAGCGGAACCTTGGTGATCTTCTGGATGGGCACGAACGCCAGCGTGTCTGAGGGCGAAACCTCCGCCGTCCGGACATCAATAAAGGTGCGCAGGCAATTGTTTTTGCAGAAATTGCAGCGGGTTTCTTCGTTGCGCGTGGTGCGGTACCGTATTTTCCGGACCGCGTCCAATCCAATGAATGTCGTCTCCTTGTTGTTACGCCACAAGCGCAAAGATTCTGCCGCGGCGCCGATCGCGCCGGACTCCCCGCAGAATTCGTGCACGATGATCTCAGGCGTCTTACCGGAGGCACGGAAACTGTTATTGATGAAGTCCACCTCGGCTTTTACCACCGCCAGGTTGTTCTGCGTGCCACCCTGCAGAACAAAGCGCGAGCCCAGCGCGGCCAGATTCGGAATGCTCGCGACATAGAGGAAAACATTCTTCGGTAAAACCATGGCCAGGCCGGCAAGAATCTCTTCGGCTCTCCAGCCCTGGCGCTGGAAGTTCACAATGTCAGACTGCATGAAGACCGCGCAGCCGTAGCCGAAAACCGGCATGGCCTGCGCAGAGAATGCCAGATCGGCATAATCGTCCACCTTCAGGCCGAAGCCTTCGGCCGTCGACTGCAGGAAATAGCCGTTGCCCGCCGAGCATTGTGTGTTCAGTTTGAAGTCCTTCACCCGGCCGTTATGCAGGATGATGATCTTGATGTCCTGGCCTCCGACATCGACGATCACATGCGGGTCCTCGTAGAACTTCAGCGCAGATTCGGTGTGAGCCACGGTTTCGACCAGCGCGACATCGGCTTTCAGGACATCCTTGAGAATGTCTTTGGCATAACCGGTCGTAGCCACGCCCAGGACTTCGAGCTTCGCATTCTGCTGCTCGACCTGCCCGCGCAGGTTTTCGAACATCTCGATCGTATCCTGGATCGGGTTGCCATTTGAAAGCTGGTAGGCCTTGCAGAGGATATCTCCATTCTCATCGAGTAGGACCGCCTTGGTGGAAGTCGAGCCCCCGTCGATGCCAATGAAACCTCCCACGGTCTGGCCCTTGCGGAAGCTGGCTGGAGTGAATTTCTTGCGGCGATACAAATCCTTGAAGACTTCGAGTTCGCCTTCTTTGGAAACCAAGCCCTTGGCGCCTGACTTTGCCTTCTCTTCCTGGCGCCCATACTCGATGTAATACGTAAGCTTTTCGCAACCTTGATAACAGCCGACGCAATCGTCTTCGGTTTTTCCGAATTCGATTGCGCCCAGCGCCGCGAAGTATTGCGCGTTATTCGGGACCTTAATCAAGTCTTCCGGTTTCGCGCCCTCAGGGATCGCGACCTTGCGTTCTTTCCACATCCGCGGGATGTTGGCCTGCCATGCCTCACGCATGCCGCGAATGAACGTGTTTGGACCGCCGAGCAGGAGCACGTGCGGACGCAGGGTGTGTCCGCGAGTCAGAACGCTCAGGTTCTGCAGAACGATGGCTTCAAACAGCGAGGCCATCAATTCGTCCGGCGGCGTTCCCACTTTTTGCAGGCCATTGATGTCAGTTTCGGCAAAGACTCCGCACTTCCCTGCCACCTTGTGCAGCTTGATGCCCTGGTAGCCTTGATTGGCGAGTTCGGCGACGGGAATCTTCAGCTTTGCGTTGATCTTGTCGACAACCGCGCCGGTGCCCCCTGCGCACTTATCGTTCATCGACGGAATTTTTTTCTTGCGGCCGGTCTCATCGTCGTCCTTGAAAACGATGATCTTTGCGTCCTGGCCGCCCAGTTCAATCACGGAATAAACTTCGGGGTGAAGTTTTTCGACAGCCAGTGACACCGCGGTCACTTCCTGCACGAATTTAGCGCCAATTTGCTCGGCAATCGCGCCGCCGCCGGAACCGGTCATGAACATGCGCGTGTTGTGCCGGTTGATGCTTAAATCGGCTTCCATGCGCTGAAGAAATTCCAGCGTCTTTTCCGGTTGCTTGGTTTCGTGCCGTTGATAGTCCTGCCAAAGAATTTGATCGGTCGCCGCTTCGACGACCGTGGCCTTCACCGTCGTGGAACCGACATCGAGTCCCACCAGGAATTCGGTGTGATGATTGTGCGGCTTCCGGTAAGGCGCAGGTGCGATCTGTAAAAGCTGGGGCGGCTTAGGCTCGTGGCTTGTGAGATGGTCGTGCATTCGATTGCTCCGCAAAGGCTAAACAAGAGAACAGGAAGAGAGCAGCCCGCCCTGCGACGGACTGCCCTGATAATCAGGCGGCGGGCGATAGCTCGATCCCCGAAACCCGGGAGCGTCTCCGCAACCATTGGCTCTTGTCCATGCGTTCACTGACGTGCAGGATGAACTGCGCTGCCGTGCCCGCCACGCCTTCGCGATGCGGAACTTGATAAAACGGTCGTCGCAACTCTCGATGCTCGGCAATGTATTCCCGAATTTGCTCCATCGTCTTTCCAGTCGAGCTCCAGCACTGCTCGAACTCCAGTTTGGCCTTCACCTTGGCCTCTCCAAGCGCCATCTGCACGCGGCTGTGTGCGTTCACTTCGCCCTCGCCCGAAGTTTCGATGGGCAGGAAAATCATGTCTTTGAATCTATTCACCACGGCCGACTGAACGCCGTCCGATTGGGATGACGGCATGCACCCGAAAGGTTTCAGCGCCAGAACCATATGGCACATACGGTGAACGGTGTAGTAGACGTTCTTGCCGACCTCGAGGTGGCCTTCCCCGCCCCGAGCGTACTGGTTGTAGAAAGGATGGGCGAGCTCGGCGAGTTCGGTCTGAGGAACTAGATGATGAGTAATGCCGCCGAGGTTCTTGGCCGTGCGGTGATAGAAGTAATTCCACATGACTTCACCGGCGCCCAGCCCCATCAGCTTCTTGCGCAGCCCCCAATCATTCGCTAGATGCTTCTTGAACTCCCACCATTTGGGATCGCGGTAAGGGCGCTTCGCCGGCCACTTGGCCTTGGCGTGAGCTTTCGCCTGATAGAGGAGATAAGCCACCCAGGTCGCGATGGGTTCGACCAAGACCTGCGCACCTTCTCGCTCCAGGAAGTCGAACATGTGGAAGTTGCCGTCGCCTTCGGTAATCTGAGCCCAAAACTCGCCCGTGATTTTCACCACCGGCTTCACTTTGGTGCGATCCACTTCGATGGAATCGAGTTTCTTACGGGCAGCGGCCAAGGCGTCGAGGTAGTCCTTGCCCCAGAGGTGCTCGTGCATCTTGCCGAAAACGTTGAAGGTGTTGCGCAGAATCTTGTTGCTCTTGAACTTGGGTTTCGCCCAGTCGGGAGCGCACTGTTCAATTTCGAACGAGTGACGGTTCCTCAGATCATGGCAGAGTCCATCCACTGTGGCGCGGAATACTTCGTCGGTCTCGCCCTTATCCACTTCGAAGGGGCGGATTTGGTAGATCAGGTCATTGAAGACGTCCCCGAGATGCATGGCGTTTAGCATGCCGAAACCAAAGTCTACGGTGAACTTCAACCCTGGCTCTCCGGACGCGGCCTTGATGCCGTCGCTGTCTTTAAAGAGAAGGACACGGAAACCGTCAAAGCCCGCGTTCTTCAGGGCGAAACGGTATTCCGCTTCGTACATGCCAAACCGGCACGGACCGCAGGATCCTGCCGTGAAGAACACGTACTTGTCGAGAATGTCCTGGCGCGAGATTCCTTCTTTCTCCAGGAACTGGAGATACTGCACCAGATTTCCCACGGTGAAATACGTGGGATTGCACTGCCCGTTGTTGCCGAATTCCTTGCCCGTCTGGAAGGCAGGCACGTCAGGCACGGGCAGCTTCTCGCAGCGGTAGCCGCAGCCCTGGAACACCGCCCGGATGAGATCTTCGTGCTTCCAGGTAAAGCCCCCGAAAAGAATCGTCACTTTGCTGCGTTGTTCCGCGGTGAAGGCGCGCTCCACCGGCCGATGAAAATGGGCTGGCGGCTCGAGGCCCGCGATCCTGCGCAAGCGAACGCGTTCGGCTTCGAGCCGTTGTTTGATTTCGGTGCCATTCTCAATTTGGATGTACTTCGTGGCCATATGCGACTCCCTATGCGATCAAAATGAAGTTCGGAAGGGTTCGGCCGACAACTCGGGACGAATCCATTTTCCTAAATCGCCGTGCCATTTGTCGAATTGAATTTAGAGATCAAAACGATTCAAAAACCGTTTGCGGTCTCCGCAGCCACAAACCTGTTCAGCTCGCCATTTACCGTATAATCCCGATGGTCGATGGTCAGAACCTTCTTGCCGTAAAGTCTGACGTGCACGAAGGTCTCATCCCTTCGAGGAAGCCAGAACTCATTGATCTTCTGATATTCCCGGACAAAGTCGGCTTGCTCGATCCAAAAAGAAAGCTTCTTCGCGGGATGGCCTTCGATGCGGACGATGGCGTAGTCCTGGACGTCGATCCATACTTTCCCCTCGAACAGATACTTGTCCGTCCGCTTGGGGATGGCCTGCGCAACGAAGCAATGGTAGGGACCCACCTGCTGCTCACCGAGCAATTGCAAGCTGTAGTTGGCGGCCGTGATCGAGCTGTCGTGATGCTCTTTCCCGCTGGCGGTTTCGATTTCACTGGCGATCAGCGGGTTCAGCGCCATGTGGCGAATCAGCCCTGAACCTTTTTCGGAGGTGACGACAAATGTCTTTTTGTCGGGGGCTCGATATTCCATCCTGCCGATTTCTTCGGCGTGAACTTTGCCCGTCAAATCGGCGACTTGATAAGTTCGAACAGCGGTGTAATCGAGCAGGGCGGCAGTACGATGTTCGTTATGCGCAGCCATAGCGGCGAACACCTGCTGTTCTCCGACTCCTGCCCGCAACGGCTCGAGCGGTGCTGCGACCTTGGGTTCTTCCTGGCCCCGATTCGCCTGAGCGCTAGCCCCGGCAAGCAAAGTCGACAGGCTTATGACCGCGAGCATGACAAACATGCGTAACGTGGAACTCATTGCCATCACCTTACTCCTTCCCCCTGGTCAGTGCTGGTAATTGTTAGTCCTCGAAGCTGCGGACACCACCCTGAAACTTGTTCTTGATCGCGTTGGCCCACAGCCACTTGATTACCCTGGCGTCGTTGTAGCAATACGCCAGATTGTGGTTCAGCGTAGAGAAGCAATGCCGCTGGCAGGTTGTCTTCATCGAGGAGAGCTGTTCCTGATCAAACTTCGGGGTGTCGATGTTTCCCCAATCGTAGGTGGAACCATACATCGGGAAGCAGGGCGCCACGGTGCCGTCTGTGCGGATGATCACATTGTTCTGGCCGGCACGGCAGTTCCATTCGGCAAAACGCAACTCTTCCCCGTCCTGGACAATTCCTGGCATGGAGGCGAGCAGCTCCGCCTTGTGGCCATTCGCGCTGCTTCCGTCTCCATTCCAGCCATGCTCTCTCAGGTCGAGCCCCGAGGACATGCGCACGAACGCCTTGATCTCCTGCAGTCGTTGCACCGAGTTCACCATCTGATAGCCGGCTTTATTCTTGGCGATCAGCCAGTCCACCAGACTGTCTACTTCTCGCCAGTCCTCCGGCCGGATGTAGGTGGGATTATCGTAGAGATGCTTGAAGTGGTCATCCTGCTCAAGCATGGGAGTCTCGTTGATGTGATAGTCGGTGGCGATGCGGTGGTCGTGAGCATACTCGGTTAACCGCCTCACATCCTCCATATTGTTGCGGCAGATGTTGATGTTGAAGAAGACCAGGTAGCCATACACGTACTGCTTGCGCAAGATGTGTTCGAGATTTTTCTGGGCGGGCACGAAGGCCTTGGGGAGACTCGGCTGGAGATCCCAAGAGTCCAGCGCGAAGTTGAAAACGGATACTCCGGCATCGCCGAGGCGATCCGCGACGTCCGGTCGAAGCAAGCGCCCATTGGTCGCGATGTAGACCCAGAATCCCTTCTTCGCCGCGTAGTAAACCACTTTGTGGATGAAATCCGGCCGAAGAAGAGGCTCGCCACCCATGAGAGCCAACACCCGGCAGCCGTGATCGTGGAGCCAGTCGATCGAACGGCGGGCAACATCCTCGGTCATGCCTTTGACGTTATTGTTATAGGACCAGCAATACCAGCAGTCGAGGTTGCACTTGTATTCGACGAACAGGTAAGCCGTAATGGGATGAAACTCTCCCGGCATCACGCGCGACCGGACATAGGGAAACAGCCATCCGCGCGAGTAGCGATAGACGTCTTTGGCGCCCCATTGCCGCTTCTCCGGAGCCACGAGCGGCCCGGGGTCTTGGAGGCGTTCCGGATACTGCGGGAACACCGCCGCCGGCAGAGTAAGCCCTTTCGGCGCGGCCGGGACCGGCCCCTGGTCGTTCGAATTCATCAGCAAATCGTGGATGGCTACATCGATACGGAACTTTGCAGCAGCAGTGGCCATTTTGCGGCAACCTCACAAGCTCATCAGATTTGGATCGCTTCCCTGTGGCCGGCACGCGATGGCGCTTGGCCCTCAGACGACCACTTTAGGAGTCCTTTTCCAACACAGACTCGCTTGCATTTCTCGCAACCGTGTTGCCAAGTTATGACGCACGAAAACTTACTTTGGTTTCAAATATTCAGGGCTTGGCGGAGCTTCGGACGGCGTTAAGGACGCCGCTCTGTCAAAAAGTCGACAATTGTTAAGGCATTGACGCTCGATGATTTGACACCGATGCGAGCTGATCGAAAATCTCCTTCTGATCAAGCCTTTGGATTGCTTCGGGCGGAGAAGAGCATCGGGCACTGATGAAGGAAGACTTAGAAGAGCCTACTGGGTTGTTCACAAACAAGCACTCGGCTGCCGCAGGTTACTTCAGGCGTGCGCTACGCCGGGGAGGTGCGGCCTCTTGGCACGCTCTTTATCGGGGCGTTGATTGTGTAAAAGACGAGACGGTGTAAGTTGGCTTTGGGCCGATGATTTCCATCATTAAAACAAAAACTTCAGCGCCACCTGGATCACCCTGGGACCCACATCGGACTGGATTCGCCCGAAAGTCGGCGATTCAATGTCACTGACCGGCAAGCGGAAATTGGTATGGTTCAGCAGATTAAACAATTCACCGCGGAATTGAAGTTCTTTCGATTCCGTGAGCCGAATGTTCTTAAAGGCAGAAGCGTCCCAGTTCACGTAGCCGGGGCCCTGCACTACGTTGCGGCCTTCGTTCCCGAATACCTCGAACCGGCCTAGAGGATCCGGCTGGAGTTGCTGGAAGGCACTGACGTTGAACCATTCCCGCGGCGTGCGCGGGCCGGAGTTTGGGTTGCCAATCAGATTGGGGCGGTTCGCGGAAAATCCGGTGATCTCCGGCGCCTGCCCTTGCAGCGAAGGGTCGCTCGAATCGTAAACCGTGAACGGCCCGCCACTCATCGCCGTCACAATTCCGTTCAACTGCCAGTTGCCGAAAACGTGCCCATACCAACTGCTGGAGTGCTGTAAGAATGGAAGGCTCCACTGATAACTCAGCACAAAACGATGACGGGAATCGAACATGGACCGGCCGCGCTCGGCCGCAAGATCAAACGGATTCTGCGCCAAGTCATTTTCTCCCGCTACGTCCTGCGCTGCCGACCCCGTAATGTTGAAGGAAGAAACGTCGTCGATCGAATGCGACCAGGTGTAGGACGCAAGGAAGGAAAGCCCGTGGCTAAAGCGTTTGCGCAGGCTGGCTTCCAAGGCGTTGTAGCTCGAGTTTGCGATGCCGGCGATCTCGCCGACCGAACTGTAGATGCAATTGGGCGAGTTCGGCGCCAAGGTGCAGCCAGAATAAAGGCGGCGGTTATTTACGTTGTTTTCGGTGGATATAAGACATGGGGGGCTTTGCGGCGCACAGAAGGCGGCTGAATTACTCAAGCCCGGAACGAAGACAGCTGGGTCGCCTTCAATGAATCGCGGCAGCCTCACACCCGTCGTACCCACGTACCCGACCTGGAGGAGCCAATCCTGGCCAAACGAACGTTGAATGTTCAGATTCCAATCCTGCGCATACGGCAGATGCAGGTCGCGAGCAACTACCAACAGCGTCATCGGCTCGGGAAAGGCCTGCGCAAAGGGATCGGGGGTTGTATAGGGGTCGGCAAATGAGTTGATGGGAAATCCTAACTGCAGAGTCTTCAGGTAGGGAGGGGCGCTGACCGGATCCTGCAGCGGACCTCCTTCGCCGTTGTAGAACGGCTCGTAGAAAATTCCGTAGGCCGCGCTGATCACAGTTTTGGAATCGCCACGCGGGTCCCAGGCAACGCCGACCCGCGGAGCGAACGCTGTTTTCTGGGTTGCAATCAAGCCCGCCGGCACGCCCGGATCGCCGGGATAGAGAAGTCCCGCCGGAGCGTTGGGAAGCACTCGGGACTGTACTCCGGGAACGAAGAGGTTCACGCGGTTCTTGTTCTCGGTGGAGGGGAATGGCAGTTCGTAACGAAGTCCCAGGTTCAACGTCACGCGGGAATTGACCTTGTAGGTATCCTGGGCGTAAGCGTCCACGGCCCGATCACGGATTTCGCGAGCAAAGTCGCCTCCGCCTTGTAGAAAGACCACCGGATTGCCCGAAAGAAAGTTGGCAAAACCGTCGTTGTAGAGGAAGTTCGCGAAGGAGGGGATGCCGGCGAATACAAAAAATCCATTCGTGGCGATGCCCTGCAAGCCATTGATCTGGTCGCGCCGGTACCCTCCGCCAAACTTGAATTCGTGGCGGCCATGGATCCAGCTCAGAGAGCCAGACAGGTCAAACGTATTTTGAAAGGTGTTGCGCGGTCCCGTAATCGGGTCGCCCACCGAGGCGTATCCCCCGATCTGGATAAACGGCGGTCCGGCGGCCGAAGGCAGCGTGGGCTGGTACGTAAAGCCAAAATCCGACGCCGGCGTGTGATTGATGTGCTGATCCAGCAGAAACTTATTGCGGAGATACGAAAAGCGCGCCACCCCGATCGTCGTTGCTGAAAAGATATGGGTTTCCTGCGCCACAAAGTTCTGGGCGCGATCGTCCTGCCCCACAGGGAAACCGGGCACATTCGCACCTGCGGTCGAAAGCGGGTCCGTGGTGGGGCCGCTGCTGTACATGTAACGGAAGTTGAAAGTGTCGGCACTCGAAAGATAATGATCCAAGCGCAGTCCGAACTGGTCGTTATTCTCGCTGAGGGTCTGCGTGGCGATGAATCCATTTTCTCCAACGTTGGGCAACGGGAAAAGCGGCAAGACATTGGTCGCCGTCGGATCGATGGGTGTGAACAGCGTCATCTGGTTGAACGGCACCTGGGTCCCAAAAAACGTGAGCTGCCCGTTAGGGTTGCTGCAAAAGCCTGTGGTTTGGTCGAAAGTGGCATTGAGGCGTGTACACTCCTCCGCGAAGTTGCCTTGCCTTTCCTCCGCAGAAGGTACGGTTGCCGGCACCGTCTCACCCTGCCGGTTGCGGAAGCCTTCGTAATACCCGAAGAAGAAAGTCTTGTTCTTGACAATCGGCCCTCCAAAGGTGGCGCCGAATTGGTTTTGCTTCAGAGGCTGGACGCTTCGCGTGAAGTAATCGGACGAATCCATCGCGTCGTTCCGCAGAAATTCCCACGCGGCCCCATGAAACGAATTGGACCCCGACCGCGTAACTATGTTGGTCGTGGAGCCGGTGTTGCGTCCGAACTCCGCGTTTGCGTTGTGGGTAAGAATCCTGAACTCGGCAATGGCGTCAATCGGCGGCTTCAGAACAAACCCCGCGTCCACGGCGTTGACATTGTCGGCACCGTCGATCAGAAAGTTGTTCGACTCGGGCCGCTGGCCATCGACAGCGTAAGCCTGGCCCTCTCGCGCCGGGCCGCCAGCCTCGAGCAGACCGGGAGTCAGAGGCACGACGCCCGGTTGAAGCGTTCCTAGCTGAGAGAAATTGCGGCCATCGAGCGGAAGGTCGAGAATCTCGTCCTCCATCACGGTTTGCCCGAGACTGCTGACCGTGCTTTGCACCAGCGCCGCATTCGCGCTTACTTCCACCTGCTGCGTTTCCGACCCGAGCTTGAGGTGAATGCTGACCGTCGCCGTTTCATTGACGTCCAGAGAGATTCCTTGCTGCAAGTACTTCTGGAAACCTTTCGCCTGAACCTCCAACTGGTAATGTCCGATCGGCAGTTCGACCAGCACGTACTCTCCCTGGCGGTCTGTGATCGCAACCCGTGTTAAGCCGGTTTCGGTCTGCTTGGCGGTAACTGTAGCGGCTTGGACGATCGCCCCACTTGGATCCAAAACAGTTCCGCGGATGCTTCCAGTAATTTGCTGCGCCTCAACATAACCTACGAGGTTCAACCCGGCAACGACCGCGCACAATACCAAGGCCAGCTTTCGCAAATTGCTCATGCGTCTCCCCATTTGTCTTCAAAACCGCCAATTGATGTTCAGATGAAGACATCCCGCGAGCGCACACCGAGTGCGCCCGAAGATATCCCCCACAGAGTGCGGCGATTATAGGGACGCGTAACGGCAAGTCAATAATGCGAAAAGAGTAGAGATTGAACTGACAAGAAATTTGGCGATGCAGACCCGTGAAGGTAAACGCCGCGATGGTCGCTGCTGGGTTCTACTATTTTTGCACTATTGTGCCCAATGGTCCGCTCGTTTAGATTCCGGGGACTCTTATGACATTCGCAGCAGCCCTTCCCGGATCGTCGTTATTGGTGGAGCGTTCGACCTTATAACAATGGCTAACGCCGCAACCGTAGTTCCTGCTGCTTCCGGGAAAGACACGTTACGGAGGGAACTGGGTCTCGCCTCGGCGACCGCGGCCGTAGCCGGTGAGTCCATCGCTGTCGGCATTTTTCTCACTCCTGCGGGCATGGCCAAGTCGCTGGGATCCCCATTCTGGCTTCTCACCGTCTGGCTGATCGTGGGAGCCATGACCTTGAGTGGCGCTCTCTGTTACGGCGAACTCGCGGGACGTTTTCCACGCTCCGGTGGCCTGTACGTCTATCTACAAGAGATCTTCGGCCGAAGAATCGCGTTTCTTTACGGCTGGATGTGTCTTCTCGTTCTCGATCCCGGACTAACCGCCGCTCTTGCCACGGGAATCGCAGGATATGCAGCTTATATCTTTCACTGGTCTCCACTCACCATCAAACTTGCTGCTGCGGCCGTAATCTGGGCGCTCTGCTTCATGAACATCCTGAGCATTCGCTTGAGTGCTGGATTTCTGCGATGGATCACATGGCTGAAACTCGGAGTTCTGGCCCTGTTGACGATTTGGGCTATGGTTTTTCGTCTGGGAGCATGGTCGAATTTTGTGCCCTTTGTGGATCGTCGTCCGGGATCCTTGCCCATGCTTCCGGCTTTGGCGGCAGCTATGGTGGGAGCTTTTTTTTCCTTCGGCGGGTGGTGGGATGTCAGCAAAATTGCCGGCGAAGTGCGCGATCCCAGCCGGACCTTGCCTCGCGCTCTGCTCTATGGTGTGTTAACCGTGACCGGAGTCTACATTCTCGTCAGTATGGTTTTCTGGTACGTCGTTCCGCTCGACAAGGTCACCTCGGATGTAACGTTTGTGGCCCAGGCCGGCGAAAAACTGTTTGGTCCGGCGGGCGGAATCATCTTCGCCGCAATTGTGATGCTGTGCGTACTCGGGGGCTTGGCCGCGTTCATGATGTCCGCTCCCCGGGTTTATTACGCAATGGCGCAGGATGGCTTGTTTCTTCCTTCGGTGGCCCAGTTGCATCGGCAATTCAACACTCCTGCGAATGCCATTCTGATTCAGGGCATCATCGCATGCGTTCTGGTCGGCATTGGCACCTTCCAGCAGATCATTTCCTATATCATCTTCGCCGCGGTAGGCTTTATTGGATTGGCTGCGGCGGGACTATTTGTGCTGCGGCGTGGCGATCGGGCGAACAGCAGTACCGTCGTCCTGGCTCCTGGTTATCCCTTTACGGCTATTGCGTTCTTGCTGCTGATTGTCATCCTGCTGGTTTTGATCGGCGTAAAGAGCCCACGTGAAGCGGTGTTAGGTGCTCTTGTTGTCGCCACGGGTTTGCCCGTGTATGAACTTTTCCGCCGCAGATTGGCTTGACGAAATTGGAAGGCTAAGCATGACGACGAAAAATAACGCAGACGACAAGTCCAGAGATCTGGAAGCTCAGCCTCCAACTCCAAAAGCCGCCACAAAAATCCGAATCACGGAAGACGCCGAAGCGACAGGCGCGACCCTTGCTGCATACGACTACTGGCGCGAGGGCTCCGGCAGAGTACAAGTCCCCGGCATCATCAAATGCTTCGGTGCGCGTCCGGACTTCCTGCGCCAAGTCGTCGATTTCTCGAACACCATTCATTTCTCCGAAGGGCATCTCACTCGCCGGCACAAAGAGATGATCGCCAGCTACGTCTCTTACCTGAATCGCTGCCCTTATTGACTGGACAGCCACGCTTACTTCCTGCGTGTCCAGGGAGCCACCGATCAATGCGTAATCGCGACTCTCGAAGGCAAGTTGGACGAGGCCGGCCTCACCGCCGCGGAACGTGCCTTGCTGGATTATGCCAAACTGATTACTGACGCCGCTTATCGCTCCACCGCTGAGGACGTTCAGAAGCTTCGAGAGGCAGGCTGGAAAGAAGATCAGATCGCGGAAGCGGTTTACATTACAGCTCTGTTCGCATTTTTCAATCGAGTTGCAGACGCCTTTGGCGTTCCCGCACAGAACTATCTCGAGAAAGGAAAAATGACACCCTAATAAGTTGATGCGCTGAGCAGCCGCTTGGAAGGCACTCTTCCCGCAAGCGACCGTTAAAGCTTCCCACGTGCGCGTTCTGAGTCGGCTTCGCCGTCATCTCATTGGCAATGCTTAACGTTGGAGAGAGTTGGAGGGGATTTCTGCGCGGCAGAACCTGCGACATCAACACGTGTGCCATCCGGCGTCTTGGCAGTCCAAGGCGGCAGAGGCAACGGCTTCGAGTTGCTCTCAGTTGTACCGAATGTACCGAAAATCGGCGAAAAAACTGAAGAGCAAAAAGCCGCGTAACCGACTGAATGGGCGAGAAAAAGATTGGTCGGGGAGAGAGGATTTGAACCTCCGACCCCCTGGTCCCGAACCAGGTGCTCTACCAGGCTGAGCCACTCCCCGACTTTGTGCAGCGGGCGCTGGAGGAACCGCTGGGCGCCCTGACCGGAAGACTTCTACAGCACTTGCAGATTATAACACTGGGCGCCTGGCGATTGCGCAGGTGCCTCAGTGGAGCTCACGCAGGTTGCAAGAACAACCTGCCGGCCGGAACGAAGCAACGCAAGGGCGCTGGCATGCTATCAGAACTGAGAACGCTCGCGCGCTCCCGGGTTGTCGGAAGCTCGGCGTTACGGATACGATAGGTTTCCGCGACTGAACTCCTTGGTTCGGCACGCTGTTCCAATTGTGGTTCATCACCATGAAAACTGCCTTCACTGCGACCCGACTTTACACTCCTGTCGAGGAAATCGAGCACCCAGTGCTGACCGTTGAGGACGGGATCATCTCCGAGATTTCCTCGCGCGGCGGGAAGACAATGCATATTGACACCGCCCTGGTCGATTTCGGCGATGCCGTCCTGGCACCGGGGTTTGTCGATATCCACATGCACGGCGGCGCTGGGCTCGATCTCATGCGGGCCTTGCCGTCGGAACTGCCGCGCCTGGGCAAATTCCTGACGACCCACGGCGTGACTGGATATTTTCCCACCACGGTCGCCGCCCCACTCGACGCGACCTGCACGGCATTGGGACGATTGGCAGACGCGATCGAAGCCGCCGCCGATGAGGCAAACCATGGCGATACCGCGCACGCCCGGCCGCTGGGCATTCATCTTGAAGGACCGTTTCTCAGCCACAAGCGGCGGGGAGTGCATCCGCCGGAATATCTGGTTGCGCCTACGCTTGCAGTTTTCGAACGTTTTTGGCAGGCCGCCCGTGGCCACGTTCGCATGCTGACCATCGCGCCAGAGGTTCCTGGCGCCATGGAGGTGATTGCCGAAGCGGCGCGGCGCAAGGTCTGCGTGAGCCTCGGCCACTCTGACGCGGAGATGCCGGTAGCACAGGCCGCAGTGAAGGCCGGAGCGCGCCACGCCACCCACACCTTCAATGCCATGCGCCCGCTCGATCACCGCGAACCAGGCATTCTCGGCGAGGTGCTCAGCAACGACCAACTGAGCGCCGACATGATTGTCGACGGAATTCATGTGGACCCGGCGGTGGTGAAGCTTTTCCTGCGGGCCAAGGGACGGGAGCGCGCGGTGCTGATCACCGACGCGATCTCGGCGACCGGCATGCCCGACGGTCGCTACCAGCTGGGCCCGATCGAGGTCGACGTAAAAGATGGCAAGTGCACTTCGAATGGCAGCCTTGCCGGAAGCGTGCTCACCATGGATCGCGCCGTGCGCAACGTAACCCAGTTTTCGAACTGGAGCCTGCGGGACGCGGTGCAGGCGGCCACACTGAATCCGGCGCGGGCCGTGGGTTTAGCCGCCCATCACGGAATTCTGGCCAAGGGCGCTGTCGCGGATTTCACTGTATTGACTCCGGCGGGAGAAGTGCTCAAGACCATCGTTCGCGGGCGTGGCTTCTAGCACTGGGCTTCAAAAGTTTTGGGAAGGGCACGGCTTCCAGCCGTGCCGTCAGAGCCTCGGAAGGCGCACGACAAACTACACAATTACCAAATTTCACAATTACTCAATTTGTATCGGCTGCGTGCTTGCCAGTTTACGGGATAGATGCTCCCGTTGACAATCTTGCTTATCTTCCTTAGCATCAATCACTTGAGGGATTATTTTGACCCTGCACGCGGGAGCCGCTTGTGATTAAGCTCGACATCATCAACGAAGTAGTGGCCAAGACCGGGATCACCAAGACCAAGGCCGAGCTGGCCGTGGAAACCGTATTTGAGAGCATGAAGAAGGCGCTGGCCGGCGGCAATCGCATTGAACTGCGGGGATTTGGAGTGTTCAACGTGCGTCCGCGCAAGACTGGAATCGGGCGCAACCCGCGCACCGGCGCTGAAGTGTCCATTCCGCCAGGAAGGGCTGTGCGCTTCAAGCCGGGGAAAGAACTGCAGTCGATCGACTAGGCAGCGCGGCTTCTGGCTTCGGTCGCCCGGCAGTTCCCTGCCATGTAGTAGCATCAAGGAAGGTTCCAAACTCCGGGTCCGCGGCCGAGAATCAATGTCGGATTTTAATTCCCCGATTCCCACGTCTACGCTCGAGTACTACCACGCGCTGCCGAGGCCGACCGGACGGCCCTCGCGGGAACGCTACTGGCTGCACGGGTTACTGCTGCTGGCGACCGTGTTCACCACGCTGGTGGTGGGAGCGCGGATGGAGTTTAACTTCCTAAATAACAAGCCGCTGTTTGTGTACGAGGGAGAACGCCTGCCGTTTTTTCCAGGTGGATGGGTGGCCGAGCACTGGTCACGTCTGCTGCTCGGGATTCCGTTTTCAGCGACGCTGCTGTTGATTCTGCTGGCGCATGAGATGGGGCATTACCTGTTCTGCCGGTATTACGGAGTCCGGGCGACGCTTCCCTTCTTCATACCGGCGCCGACGTTGATTGGGACTTTGGGAGCGGTGATTCGGATCAAGGCGCCGATCCGATCGCGGGCTGCGTTGTTCGACATCGGCATTGCCGGACCGATCGCGGGATTCGTCGTAGCCGTGGCGACGCTGGCGATGGCGCTGAGCCTGTCGAAGCCGCTGGCGCATGGCATAGGTCCGTCGGAACTGCAATTAGGATTTCCGGAGATCTTCCACGTCATGCATGGCGCGCTGCGCATGGTGGCTCCGAATCACCCCATTGCGCGGCTGCCGCTGGCCCGAGTCTATCTGCACCCGACAGCCGTGGCGGCGTGGGTGGGCATGTTTGCGACCGCCTTGAACCTGCTGCCCAGCGGCCAGTTGGATGGCGGACATATTGTTTACGCGCTGGCACCGCGGGCGCACCGCGTGATTTCGTGGATGACCGTGATCGCGCTGGTCTACCTGGGACGCATGAACTATACATGGTGGGTCTGGGCCGGGCTGATCATGGTCATGAACCTGCTCACCTACCGGCAGGAACAGGCCCCGGAGTATCCCCTGCTTCCTGCGAGCCGCTGGCCTTTGGCCGTGCTGGCGGTGATTTTGATGGCGCTGACCTTCACGATCTCGCCCTTCCAGAACTTGCTGCAGTAGTCAGTGCGCAGTGAGTTCTTCACATTAACCACAGGGCGTCGACGTCGACAATCACTTGCGTGCGTGGAATCTTTTTTTGTGCGGCGTAGGCCAGCATGGCGCGCAGTGTGGTGTTCAGTTTTTCACGGCTGGGGGATTTGAGCACGAAGTGGTAGCGATAGTCTCGTTTCAACCGCATGATGGGAGCGGCAGCTGGGCCGAGCACACGCACGCCTTCGTGGCGGGTTGAATCGAACCATTTTCCCAGAGTTCCCGACCATTGCAGGGCGTCGTCGAGTTTGTCGCTGCGGATCAGAACGTTGGCCAGCGCGGAGTAGGGCGGATAGTGCATCCAGCTGCGGAATTGCAGCTCTTTTTCGTAGAAGCCGATGAAGTCGTGGCGGGCGGCGTACTGCACGGCGTAGTGGTCCTGGAAATAAGTCTGGAGCACAACTTTGCCGGGGGTCTGGCCACGCCCGGCGCGTCCGGCGACTTGCGTGAGGAGTTGGAAGGTGCGCTCGGCGGCGCGGAAGTCCGGCAGGCCGAGCGCGACGTCGGCGCCGACCACACCCACCAGCGTCACGCCGTGAATATCGTGGCCCTTGGCGATCATCTGCGTGCCCACGAGGAGGTCGAGTTGCCCTTCATTCAAGGCGTTCAGGGCGCGCTCGAAGTCTTCGTGGCTGCGGACGGTGTCGCGATCGAGGCGGGCAATGCGCGCCTGGGGGAACATGCCGTGCAGCAACTCTTCGAGCTTTTCCGAGCCCGTCCCGAGGAAATAAACGTACTCGCTGCCGCAGTGGACGCACGCCTTGGGCACAGGCGCGATGTAGCCGCAATAATGGCAGACCATTTTGTGTTCGCGTTTGTGATGGGTGAGCGCGATGGCGCAGTTCTGGCATTCGAGCTTCTTGCCGCAGGTGCGGCAGAGGACGACGGGGGAATATCCGCGGCGGTTGAGCAGGATCATCACCTGCTCTTTACGGTCGAGGCGCTCTTTGATCTCGGCGACCAGCTTGCGCGAGATGACTTGCTCGTGGCCAGTCTCCTGGTACTCCTGCCGCATGTCAATGATTTCGACTTCGGGGAGCGGGCGTTGCTCGACGCGGTCGGGCAACTCAACCAGCGCGTACTTGTTCTTTTTCGTGTTGAAATAAGATTCCAGCGACGGCGTCGCCGAGCCCAGCACGACGACGGCGTTCGCCATCCGCGCGCGCACCACTGCTATGTCACGGGCGTGGTAGCGCGGCGTCTCTTCCTGCTTGTAGGACGCGTCGTGTTCTTCGTCGACGATGATCAGTGCGAGATTGGCAACCGGGGCGAAGACCGCCGAGCGCGTGCCGACGACCATGCGCGCTTCGCCGCGCTTGATGCGATGCCATTGCTCGGCGCGTTCCCGGTCGGAGAGCGCGGAGTGCAGGATGGCAACTTCTTCGCCGAAAATCTGATGCAGGTCGGCAGCCACGGCCGGAGTCAGACCGATCTCAGGGACGAGCAGGATGGCGGAGCGGCCGGCTTCAAGCACGGAACGCATAGCTGCGAGATATACCGCGGTCTTGCCTGATCCGGTAACGCCATGCAGCAACATGCCGGAATACTTGCGCGCCGCAACGTCCTCGCGCACTCGCGAAAGCGCAGATTGCTGGGCTGCATTCAAATCGAAATCGAACAGAGAGGGCCGCGGCTTGGAGCTTGAAACAGAAAACGCCGCGGGCTCATCGAGAATTTCGACCAGTCCGCGCCGAACCAGCGTGGCCAGCGTGGTCCGTGGTACGTCCAGCGATTGCAGAGTGGTCACCGGAACTTTCGCTCCTGAAGCTGTCAGCGTATCGACCAGCTTCCGCTGGTTGTCGTTCAGTCTTCCTTCAGCGGATTTCAGCAACGCGATCTTGACGGTGCGCGTGGCGTCGCGAGCCGCGGAGATATCTTCGCGCGCCAGCCATTTCTTACGAACCATCCCAGCAAGGACGGGCCGGGACACGCGAGTGGCGGAACGGAGCGTCTCTTCGCGAACAAGATCCGACCCATCCGGCGCGGAGTCGGATCCCGCCAGATAATCGAGCACGCAGAATTCGGCGGCTTGCTCCTCTGGAGAGCGCTTGGAACGGGCGGACGATCCGGACATGCCGGCGAGATGCAGCGCCATCTGGCCTTCCTCGGTGAGGCGGTAGCCGATGGCGCGCTTGAATTCGGCGCTCAGCGGAAGCATGGTGCGGAGGACTTCGCCGAGCGGGGCGAGATAGTAGTCGGCGATCCAGCGGCCCAGTTGCAGCAACTGAGCATCCAGCACCGGAGTTGTGTCGAGCACGGCGAGAATGCTTTTCGTTGTGACGGAAGGTTTGCGGTCGTGCAGTTCGACGACGATGCCCGTCATGCGCTGCTGGCGAAATGGCACCAGCACGCGCCCACCGACGACGGGCGCGGCGTCCGCGGCCATACGGTAGGTGAAGACCATGTCCAGCGGCACGGGCACGGCAACGTCACAGAATTCGGGCATTGTCTGGAAGGATAAACTACTCTCGGCGCATCAGATCCCGCACATCAGGCAAACATTCTCTCCCGGGCAGGGATGCCTCGACTCCGTCGATCATTCGCTTCGCGAAACCGACTCCGCTCAGCATGACAACGCAACGGGTTCATTCACTTTTCTTGGGAGGCTCCAGTCCTAGGAACTTCATGACCATCTGCAGATCTTTCCAGGCTTCGCCTTTCTGGCGCGGATCGCGAAGAAGAAACGCGGGATGGTAGGTGACTGCGAGTTTTGTACCTTGCCACGATGGATCGTTGCTGCGCGCGCCGGTGGGCAGGAAGTCATAGAAACGGCCGCGCAGTTCCGACATGGAGGCATTCATGGCTAGCAGATTTTTCGCCGCGACGGCGCCGAGCGCGACCACGACCTTGGGTTTTATCACGCCGATCTGCCGCATCAGAAATGGCGAGCAGGTTTCGCACTCGTCGCGCTCGGGCGTGCGATTGCCTGGTGGACGGCACTTCACCACGTTCGCGATGTAGACATCCTCGCGGCGAATACCCATCGCCTTGATCATGTTGTTGAGCAACTGACCGGCTCGGCCGACAAAGGGCTCGCCCTGCGCGTCTTCGTCGGCACCGGGACCTTCGCCCACGAACATCAATTCGGCTCGCGGATTGCCCACGCCAAAAACAATCTGCTTCCGGCCCTGCTTATGCAACTTGCAGCGGGTGCAATCGCCGAGGTCTTCGCGAATCAGCCTGAGAGCGGCGATTGGATCGGCTACGCCCTGTTCTGGCTTTGGCGTGAGCACTTCGAGAATGTTTTCGTCGGCGACTTTCGCGACTGCGGCGGACTTTTTTGCGGCCATTTCCTCTCGCTGTTCGTGGGATGTGGAAGATAAAGCTGGATCGTCAACTTCAGCAGCCACTGCGGCAGATTCCGAGACTCGCGCTTCGCGGCGGTAGAAATCGTAGATGCCCATCTCGTGGCAGTAACGAACTTGTTCGGAGAGCGCTCGGCGCAGGTCAGGGTCAAGAGTGGATGGCATCGGCGTTTGGATTGTAATGCAGTGGCAAACGGACGTGTTCGTGATAGCGGCGAAGAACAGCAGGTTCCTCGCCGCTGCGCTCCTCGGAATGACAAAGAGTTTGTGAGTCAGAAATCAGGCCTTCCGAAGTCAGGCTTTCACGGGCGATTTACGGTGCTGCCGGAGGCGAACTACCTGGTCGAGGACGCGCTGGGCCACTTCCCATTTCGTGGTTTCGGGAACTTCGACCACCTCATCGCGGCTGATAATGGTGACGGCGTTGCGGTCGGAATCGAAACCGACGCCATCGCGCGAAACGTCGTTGACGACGATAGCATCGAGATTCTTCGAGACCAGTTTCTGGCGCGCATTTTCCAGAACGTTTTCCGTTTCGGCGGCGAAGCCGACAATGATCTGGTTCCCCTTGTGGAGCGAGAGTTCCTTCAGGATGTCGGGAGTGGCTTCGAGTTCGAGGCTCATGGGGCCCTTGCGCTTGATTTTCTGGCCTGCCGCGTTTTTTGGGCGATAGTCGGAAACGGCGGCGGTCTTGATTACGATGGTCGCTTGCGGTAGCAGTTTCAGAACCGCGTCGCGCATTTCTTCGGCGGACTCGACTCGCGTGACCTCGGCGGCCCCGGGCGGTGTGAGCGACGTTGGGCCGCTGACCAGAAGAACGCGCGCGCCGCGACGCAAGGCGGCCTCAGCGAGAGCGTATCCCATGCGCCCGCTGGAACGGTTGGTGAGATAGCGGACGGGATCGATTTTTTCCCGCGTGGGGCCGGCCGTGATCAACAAAGTCTCGCCACTCAGGTCCTGCGATGCGCCGAGCGCTTCCATCACGGCGGCAACAATGGTTTCATTTTCGGCGAGGCGCCCCTGGCCGGTCATCCCACAAGCCAGGTAGCCCGCGCCAGGCTCAACAATTTTCACTCCGCGCTGGCGGAGCACCTGCAGATTGGCCTGCGTAGCCGGATGATTCCACATGTTGACGTTCATGGCGGGCGCGACCACCACCGGCGCCGTGGTGGCGAGGTAAAGCGTGGTCAGGAAGTCGCTGGCGATGCCTTGCGCGAAGTGGGCGATAACGTCGGCCGTGGCGGGCGCAACCAGGAGCGCATCGATGGATTGTGCGACGGCGATGTGTTCGATGGCGGAGTCGATGTTGGGTTCGTGTTCTTCCCCCAGCCCAAACATACCGGTAATGACTTTTTCTCCGGAGAGCGCGGCGAAGGTGAGGGGACGTACGAACTCCTGGGCGGCGCGTGTCATGACGACTTGCACGCGGATGCCGCGATCTTTCTCCTGCAACAGGCGGACGATTTCCGCCGCTTTGTAGGCCGCGATTCCGCCGGTGACGCCGAGGGCGATCTTCATACAATTTTTGATTGTTGATTTTTGATTGTTGATTCAAAACCGCCGAGACCTGCGGTTTCGCAGTCAACAATCAGCAATCACGAAATCAACAGTTTCCTTCAGTCCTGACCCAGCGCCTTGTCGAGAGCGTCTTCCGCCTGCTCGGCAGCGGTGCGGGTTTCAGGAATCTCCCACTTCACCTTGCCGGCGCGGATTTCGTCCTGCGCGATGCGGCAGGGTTTGCGGGAATTGGTGTCGACCACCGGAGGCGCGCCGGACTGGAGTTGCCGCGCGCGCCGCGCTGCCACCAAAATGTACCGGTAGTTGCTGTCAAAGCCTTCGATCAACTTCATTGGGACTCTCCCTCAAGAAATCAGGTTTGAAGTCTATCAGTGCCGAACATTGAGTTCTGCGTTCGACCGAACACGACTAACTCTCAGGCTTATCACGCTCGTAAGCTCATGAGCGGCTTTCGACACCCATTCCGGCGTCCCTAAAATGATACCGCGAAATCTAAGAGCGTGCCGAAGGCGGGAGTGCACGAAAGGACGCGAGGATCGGGGCCACCCGGACACGCATATTGGCCAGCCGGTGACGGTCCGCCAGTGCCACGATCTTCTCGTCCTCGGCGGACCGCGGCGATTGGGAACGCGACAGCCGCTCCGACAGAACGATCGCCTCGAGGCTGTCGATCGATTCCTCGAGATCGGCGTTGATCAGAATGTAGTCGTACTTGTCGTAGTTCTCAATCTCACGACGGGCCGCGTCCAACCGGCGATTGATCACTTCATCCGAATCCTCACCGCGCTTGCGCAGGCGCCATTCCAGAGTCTTGCGGTCAGGTGGCAGCACGAAGATGCTGATCGCCTCGGGCAGTTTCTGCTTGATCTGCGCGGCTCCCTGCACATCGATGTCGAGCAGCAGATCGTTGCCTTTCTGCTTCGCCTCACGCAAGTACTGCCGTGCTGTGCCGTAATAATCTGTTCCGTACAGATTGGCATGTTCCAGGAACTCATCGTCGCGCATCATCTGCTCAAATTCTTCGCGCGTAACGAAGTGGTACTCCTTGCCGTTTTGTTCGCTGCCCCGCGCGGCACGCGTGGTGTAGGAAATAGAGAAATCGAGATTTGGAACCAGCTTCAGCAGTTCGCTGACCAGGGTCGATTTCCCCGAGCCGGACGGCGCCGAGATGATGTAGATGAGAGGCCTGTAGGTCGAGCTCATTCCAGGTTTTGCACTCATTCTAAGTTTTGCACCTGCTCGCGCGACTTTTCGATTTCCGACTTCATCGCCAGTCCGGCCTCCGTAATCTTCAAGGCCTCACCGGCGAGGCCAGAAGTTTTCGAGAGCAGCGTGTTGGCCTCGCGATTCATTTCCTGCAGCAGGAAGTCCAGCTTCTTTCCGATCTCACCGCCGGCTTCGAGCAGTCCCAGGAAGTGTTGCACGTGAGTTTCGAGCCGGACGATTTCTTCCTGAATGTCGCTGCGGTCGACCAGCAGTGCGGCCTCTTGGAGCACGCGATCCTTGTCGATGGTTGCACTCAGCAGTTCCTGCAGGCGCGACTGTAGCCGCTCGCTGTAGTTCTGCAGCACGGCGCGGCGATGTTGCTGCACGCTCTTGCCCGCCTCGACCAGATGGGCCATGCGCTCGCGCAGTTCGCGGGCAATGCCGCGGCCTTCTTCCTCGCGCATCTGGTTGAGACGGTCGAGAGCTTCGCCGACCCTGGCCATGACAGCGGTTTCAATTTCGCCGTCGGCACTATCGTTGGCGGAGTCGAGCGCGCCCGGAATGCGGAGAACGGCGTTGAGGTCGGGCTCGGAGGCGAGAGAAAACTCGGCGGCGGCGGCGCGGAACGCAGCAATGTAGCCGCCGACAATCTCGCGGTTGAGCGAGAACGCTTCGCAGGTGGTGCGCTCCAGGCTCAGTGAAACTTCGACGTGGCCGCGTCCCATCTTCTCTTTCAGAAGGCGGCGGAGTTGCATCTCCAGCGAATCGGTTCCGGAGGGAAGCCGGAAATGGAGATCCAGGAAACGATGGTTCACCGACTTCAGCGAGAGAGCGAAAGCGAGCCGGCCATTGGAATTGGACGAGCCGGCGGGGACCGCAGCGCTGCCGTCGTCATGCGAGCGCTGGATTTCACCTCTGACCTGCGCAAAGCCTGTCATCGAGCGTATGGGCATAGGGGCCGTGTTCTCAAGTTTCCGCGACGGTTCGAGTCGAATCCGCGTTGGCGAATTGCAGCTCGTAGAGCCGCCGGTATGTACCTAACTTCATCATCAACTCTTCGTGGCGGCCGATGTCGGCGATGGTACCGTTTTCGATTACTACAATGCGATCGGCTCGGCGCACTGTCGAAAGACGATGCGCGATCACGAAGACAGTGCGGCCGCTCATCAGATTGTGCAGCGCGGATTGCACCAGAGCTTCCGATTCGCTGTCGAGCGCCGACGTCGCTTCGTCCAGAATCAGCACAGGCGCGTTCTTCAGCAGCGCCCGCGCGATCGCCAGCCGCTGGCGTTCGCCTCCGGAAAGCCGCACCCCGCGCTCTCCGATCACAGTATCGTACCCCGCGGGAAGGGCCACAATAAAATCGTGCGCCAGCGCAGCCCGGGCCGCGGCTTCGACTTCCTTCTGCGGAACCTGCGGCTGGCCGTAGGCGATATTGTTGCGGACGGTATCGTTGAACAGGATCGTGTCCTGGGTGACGATGCCAATCTGAGAACGCAGGGACGCGAGGGTTACGTCGCGCACATCGTGGCCGTCGATCAGGATGCGCCCGCCGGTCACATCGAAGAAGCGCGGGATCAGGTGAACCAGGGTGCTCTTGCCCGCGCCGCTGGAACCCACGACCGCGAGAATCTCGCCGCGCCGGACTTCCAGGTCGATGCCTCGGAGGATCTCGCGGGAGTCGTCGCCATCTGCCTGGTAGGAAAAACACACACCTTCCAGTCGGATGCTTTGCGAAAACTTTGGAAGAGCCTTGGCACCGGGCTTTTCGAGGACGACGTCTGCGGCATCCATGAACTTGAAGAGCTGCGAGGATGCGCCCAGTGCCTGCTGAAAACTGTTATTGAACACAGCAAACTTGCGCACCGGATTATAGAGCGCGAGGACGGCGGCGACGAAGGTAACGAAAGCGCCCAACGTGAATTCGTCGTGAGCGATGCGGCTGCGGCCCAACAGCAGTAGCAGCGCAATGGCGATCGCCCCAAATGTGTCCATGAGGGGAGAGCTGATAGCGGCCGCCGCCACCGAACGCAGGTTGGCGCGAAACAATCGCTGCGCCGCAGTGCGGAAGCGCGCGACTTCCCACGACTCCATGCCGAAGGCTTTGACGATGCGGTTGCCGGTGATGGTTTCGTGAAGAATGTTTTGCACGTCGGCGAGCTGATCCTGGCCGCGCCGCGTGGTGGAGCGCACGCGCCGGCCGATGCGGACCGCCGAAAAAATAATGAAGGGAACGAACAGGAGCAGCACCCAAGCCAGCTGCCGGCCCAGAATTATTACGACCACGGCGGTAAAGAGGAAAGTGAACAACTGCTGCAGGAACTCGGCCAGCACGCTCGACATGGCGAACTGCACGCGTTCAATGTCGTTGATGATGGTTGAGATCAGGGTCCCGGTGGCGTGCTTTTGAAAGAACGCGACGGAGCGCCGCAGGACCGAGTTGTAAAGGTCGTTGCGCAAGTTGGTGATCATGCCGAACCCGGCGTGGTTCACCAGGTAAGTACCCGCGTAGTCAAAGATGCCCTTGAGCACGGTCGAAGCAACCAGCGCAAAGGCAACGATGGTCCAGGCGTTGTGAAAATGCGAGGGAACAAAACGCTGCAGGTAAATGGGTTGGTTGATATTAGGAATGGTGAAGAGGACGATGTTTTCCGAACCCGACGCGGGGTTCAGCACGCGATCCAAGATCGGCTTCAGCAGGACAAGGCGAAACGCCTCGAGGAACCCGACGGCCGCGAGCAGCAGCACTCCGGGCACCAACTGCACCAGGAACGGGAGAACGTAGCGGACGAGCCGCGTCAGTTGCCGCATGGGACTCCCGCGCAGCGTAGACCGCCAGCGCTTTCCGCCGCTCGAATGGGCATGAGATGCAATCCCCATTCTACTTGAGCCGCGCGCCGAGGGAATGCCGTTTCAGATTACCGGGCGTTCCGATAAGGCCCGACCCCGCCGCCTTGGAACTGCCACTGCGGCGGCTCTCGATTACTTCGGGCTGTCCCGGTGCACGACCTTCACGTGGTATCCGGCGTGGCGAAGGTGTTTGCCGACGTCCTCGGCGATCATGACAGAACGGTGCTGTCCGCCGGTGCATCCGAACGCGATCGTCAGATAGCTCTTGCCTTCATGAATGTAATGCGGCAGCAGGTAGACCAGCAGGTCCGAGATGCGCGAGATGAACTCCTTCGTCTGCGGAAAGGAGCGGATGTATTTCGCGACTCGCGGATCGCGCCCGGTCAGCGGGCGGAATTCGGGAACGAAATGGGGATTGGGCAGGAAGCGCACGTCGAAGACCAGGTCGGAGTCCTCGGGAACGCCCTGCCGGAATCCGAAGCTCACGCAAGAGACCAGAATAGTTTTTTCCGAAGATTGTGCCTGAAAGCGTTCGGTGATGTGGGCGCGCAGCTCGTGCACATTGAACTTGGAAGTGTCGATGACGAGATCGGCAACCTTCCGAATAGCGCCCAGGTGGCGGCGTTCCTCTTTAAGCGCCGATTTTACGGGTGCGTCTGTGCCTAACGGATGCGGCCGGCGCGTCTCACTGAAACGACGCATCAGAACCGAGTCAGAAGCTTCGAGGAAGACGACCTTGGTCGGAATCATGCGCCCGACCGACTTCAAGATCTTCGGAAGCTCTTCCAGCTTGGAGCCTTCGCGCACGTCCACGACCAGCGCCGTGCGGCGAATCTCGCTCGACTGAACGGCCAGGTCGGCGAATTGCGGGATGAGCTGAACCGGAAGGTTGTCGACGCAGTAGTAGCCCAGGTCTTCGAACGCCTTCAAGACCGAGGCTTTCCCCGATCCGCTCATGCCGGTGATGATGACCAGTTCCGGCGAGGGCTGCGCGGCGTGGGACGGCTTTTTTCCTCCGCTGTCCGAATTCTTCCGGAGCTGGCCGGCAGACCTGCGGGGCTTCATGAACTGGATAGTAGCATCCAAGGCCGGGCCGTTGCTTCGCGTTCCGGATTGCCGACTGAGGTACTGGGTTCTTGCGGCCCAGGTGGAATCCTGACGGTCGATGGCCGAAATCAAAAATCCAGATTTGTCTCCGCCCCTCAAGGGCAGGTAAGCTATGGCGTCATGAAAAGGTTCGAGGAATTGACTGAGCGCGAAGTGCTGGCCCTGGCCATTGCCCTGGAAGAAGAAGACGAGCGAGTGTATGCCGACTTTGCCGAAGGCTTGCGGCAGGACTATCCGGGGACGGCCTCGATGTTTGAGGGCATGCGGGAAGAAGAATCGGGCCACCGGAGGCGCTTGCTCGAACTCTTTCAGAAGAAATTCGGCGAACACATCCCGCTGATCCGGCGGCAGGACGTGCGCGGGTTCGTGGACCGTCCGGCGCTGTGGCTGGTGCGGCCTTTGCGTATTGAAGCCGTGCGCAAAGAGGCGTCGACGATGGAGGTGGAAACGCGGCGGTTCTATGAAAAGGCGGCTGCGCGCACCCAGGACGCGAGCATCCGGCAGTTGCTGGATGACCTGGCAAACGAGGAACGCGAGCACGAAGAACGCGCTCAGGAACTCGACAAGCAGAAGCTGCCGGATAACGTGAAGGCCGACGAAGAAGTGGCGCAGCGGCGGTTGTTTGTGCTGCAGATCGTGCAGCCCGGGCTGGCTGGACTGATGGACGGGTCGGTATCGACGCTGGCTCCGGTGTTTGCCGCGGCCTTTGCTACGCAGAAAAGCTGGGATGCATTCCTGGTGGGGCTGGCGGCTTCAGCGGGCGCGGGCATCAGCATGGGTTTTGCGGAGGCGCTTTCGGATGACGGCAGCCTTACGGGGCGCGGGCATCCGTGGGTGCGCGGTGTGATCTGCGGGGCGATGACGGCTTTGGGCGGCATCGGCCACACGCTGCCATTTCTAATTCACGACTTCCGGATGGCGCTTTGGGCCGCGGGAATTGTAGTGCTGGCGGAGCTGGGCGTGATCACCTGGGTGCGCAAGCGCTATATGGATACGCCCTGGATCTCTGCCGCCCTGCAGGTAGGCTTGGGCGGCGTGCTGGTGTTCATCACCGGCATGCTGATCGGGAAATACGGGGGCTAATCAAACACATTGTTGATTGCTGCTTGAGGATTGAAAAGCAATTCAAATCTCTGCCGAAGGCTGTTGGTTTTCAATCAACAATCAAAAATCAGCAATCAACAATTTCTGCCTACGGCTGTGTGTCCAGCGGGTGCGCGCTCTTTTCGTAGAATTCGTCTTGCAGTTTGAGGCTGACGTCGTCGGCTTTCACTTCGCGGATAGCCTTTACCACCGAATCAATCCACCACTTCATTTGATATTCGCCCAGCTCGTGGGTCGCAGCCGAGCCATCGCCGGAATAATGGTTGGGAAAACGCGTGTACCACCAGATGCCGGTGTAGACGTCTTCCGGAATTTTCTGGCGAGCCTGGTCGGCGCCTGATTCGCTTGCAGCGCGGTCCTGGTGCACCAGATCGGGGTGAGAGATCATCATCTTCGAGGTTTCACTTTCGCCGGCATGCATGTCGATCTTCGTCTTCTTCGCCGGCCCGCCATGCTGAGGTGTGCGCTCGTCGAAGACGTAGACCACATAGTCGTGGGGCTTATCCAGTTGCGTCTGCGCGAAGTAGGGGAGCAGGCTGTCGTTGCCGCCGTGACCATTGACGATCACGACTTTCTTGCAGCCGTTGCGCGCCATCTCGTCGGTGGTCTCCTGAAGCAGGGCAAGTTGCAGGTTGCGGCTGTAGGCCATGGTTCCGGGCTCGTGGCGCGCTTCGGCGATCTGGCCGAAATAATATTCAGGGAAGACGACCGCGTATTCTTGTTCGGCGGCGTGCAGCGCGGCGTAGCGGACATCGAGCAGATCGGTGCCTAGCGGCAGATGCGGACCGTGTTTTTCCAGGATTCCGAACGGAAGCAGACAGGTCCCTTGCGAACGGTGAATGCCCTCGCGAAAGTCGGCAGCGGTGAGTTCTTCCCAGTGCACGGAAAGCTTGGCCGCTGGCGGAGCAGCTTGCGCGCGGAGGAAGGGTGAGGCGCAACCGACGCACAGAATGAGAATCGTCAGGACGGAAGAACGCCTGCGGCTAATGTGAGTCATATCGGGAACTCCTGGCCGCGAATTCTAGCACGTCGAATGGCCTGCATTGAAACGTATCAATACGAACATTTTTCGCGACGAACCGCACGAGCCCGGCGGTTGGTGGGGAAGGGATCCTTCGACTGCGCTCAGATGTAATGAAAACCAAAAAGGCGTGCCTCCAAGGGTAGAGTACGTGCTCGAAGCACAAGCCCTGAAGGAGGCACGAGATGATCCACGTAGGCGTAGATCTTCACCAGAGATTTTGTTACA